>ENA-UOOH01000568-UOOH01000568.1-fermentation-metagenome-genome-assembly--contig:-NODE-568-length-41506-cov-5.853466_pt1 | contig 41506 bp, 42 predicted proteins | sample MGYA00245778_ERZ724025 | MGnify/ENA primary metagenome ERZ724025 (study PRJEB28704, sample SAMN03018313) | fermentation metagenome | biome: anthropogenic terrestrial biome; feature: soil; material...
TGTCGTTCTCATCCAGCACGCCCAGCCCGGCGGTCCTCGAGTCGTCGATGATCCTCTTATCAGGGAACACCCTCGTCATCGCGGCGCGGGCCTCCTGGCATGCCAGCGGGATGATGACGTCTATCTTGTCACATTCGCCCTCGGCGACCCATTGCTCCCGCTTCGATCGTATCCCTTCGAAGAAGCATGAGGCGACCATGAGCTCCTCCCGCCGGACATCATAGCCATCATGGCGCAGGCGGGATGCCAGATCCTTCATGGCGTCCTCACCTCCGAACCCTTGGCAGGATCTAGCGCAGGTGTCGCAGGACCATACCGCGATGCGGTCCTTCCGGTTGAGCATGCCCTTGAGCCCCTCATAGGTGATGGTTCTTAGCGAGGCGATCATTCGGTCCCGCCCCCCGTGGATGAGAGTGCCCTCTCATCGTCGCCGCATCCGGGGAACACCTTCCCAACCTCGCTGCTGAACCCGGGGTATGGGCTGACCAGGACGCTGCCCTTCTTCGATGATTCGTAGTAGCCGATCCCGAGGGTGACGTTCGAGGCCACCACCCTCTTGCCTCGGAACAGCTTGTTGGCCGCCCGGCATCCGGAGACGCAGGCCATCATCAGCACTGCGTCGACGTCCTCGGGCAGCTCGACGGCCTCCAGGTCGGTCAGTATGCAGGCTTTGCGAACGATCTCGGAGGCGACGACGTTGAAGCCGTCGGCCGCCAGGCTTGAGCTCATGCTTGCCATGGCTTTCCGCCCCCCGGTGCGGCAGTAGTTGGCGCAACTGTTGCACGAGACGATGGCCAGCCGCTCCCCCTTGCTGAGCTTATCGACAATCTCTTGATAAGGGATGGGCTTGGAAACGCTAACCATGTCTGCACCTTCTGTTCCTGTAACGCCACATGCTCAATAATCGTTTCTATGCCTGCCCCAGTATTAGAGCGGAATCCCGAACGATCAGTATTGCTCACATGAGTCCGGGCGGCGACCTGGGCATTCGGATGCTGCCATCCGGAAGTACGTGACCGAAATCCCCGCTCTCATCCGCCAGGTCTGCGATGATGTCCCGCAGCACCCAGGTCTCATCCCTGAATCCGATCTCGTCCGCAAGTCTCAGCGCCTCGTTCTCCATGGCGGCGGTGGCCTTCCTGAGCTCGTAGGCGTCGCGGGGCCAGGCAATGGCGGCGGGGTGGTCCAGCACCACATGGCACAGTTCGTGCACCACCACCGCCAAGAACACCCGGTCGTCCAGTTCCAGGACCCCGCGGAGCATGACGACATAGACGCGTCGGTCTCCGGGTCCAGACGGACGAACCTCGGCGAGGGGCGGCGAAGAGGGTGAGAGAGGCGGCTGGACGTGGAAACGAACGTCGCGTTTGCCCGACTCAAGCACCTCGAAGAAGTCGATCGGCAGCCTTCCGAGAGCGATGGCCAGTCTGGGCCATGCTGACCGTTCCGAGTAAACGGCCGGCTTTGGTGTTTGGCTGACAAGATCCTCTTCTGCTTCGAACCTCGTCCTTCCTTTGAGGTAGCTGTCAGCACGGGACCTGCCCACCTGAGAGCGGTTCCTCTCGGGCGGCGGCCACACGTTAGGCGCACGCTCTTCCGCCTCCGCGATCCTGGCGTCCAGCTGCCGAGCGGTCTGTTTTCTGTATGGGCACATGGAACGGCCTCGGAACTATCAGGCTGCCTCACGGCCATATACTTTGAGCGGTCGAGCACGGCGAAATTCGCAGATCGAAATGCGCTCCTCCCTAGTGGGCGGGCGGAACACCCAAAACGCCTTATCCGTGTTAGAAATAATCATCCGCCCATGGTATCACAGCGCGTTAGGTCCATCAAGCCTTCTGGCATAAGGGCGATGTTCGAGATGGCCACCAAGGACTCCATCAACCTTGGTCTCGGCGAGCTCGACTTCGAGCCCCCGCAGGAGTTGACCGACGCGCTCAAGCAGGCGGCCGACCAGGGCCGGAACCGTTACGGGCCGACCAAGGGCATTGACGAACTGCGCGCCGCAGTCGCGTCCAAGGTGTCGAGGTACCGCAAAGACCTCACGGCCGACAACGTGATCATCACCTGCTCGGGGACGCAGGGCGCCATGGCCGCATACCAGACGCTGTTCGATCCAGGCGACGAGGTGCTGATCCCGGAGCCCGGCTTCGTGCTGTATGAACCGGACGCATCCCTGGCGGGCGCCCGGCCGGTGCCATACGGCATGACCGAGGAGACGTTCATGCCTGACATCGATGACATCATGCGATCGATCACTTCGAAGACCAAGGGGCTGGTGGTCAATTCGCCGTCCAACCCCACCGGCGGCGTCCTCGACAGGGAAACGTTCAACGCGCTGTGCGACATCGCCGACGATCACGGCCTGTGGATAATCTCCGACGAGGTGTACGAGGATTTCCTGTACGACGGCGGTACGCATCATTCGTTCAACGAACGCATCGAGCGCGCGGTGGTGCTGAACTCCTTCTCCAAGTCCTTCGCAGTGCCTGGCTGGAGGGTCGGCTACATGACCTCGCCGGCCGATCTGGCCAATGAGATCGCCAAGATGCAGTACCATATGGTCGCCGCTCCGCCCACGCCGCCACAGTACGCCCTGGCCGCCTCGTTCCATGTCCAGCAGCGTTTTCTCGATGAGATCATGCCGCTGTTCGACCGGAGGAGGAAGCTGATGGCCAAGCTGCTCAACGAGATCGACGGGTTCCACTGTCCGATCCCTAAGGGCGCCTTCTATGCTTTCCCATCGTACGACATGCCGACCCCATCGCGCGAGCTTGCCATCCGCATGGTCAAGGCCGGCGTCATCGTGGCGCCTGGAACCGCGTTCGGGGAGAAGGGCGAAGGGCACCTGCGATTCTCCTATGCTGCCTCGGAGGAGAGCATCGTCAAGGGGCTGGAGATCGTGAAGAAGGTCGCCGAAGAGTGACCTCTGGTCCTTCCCCCTGACGCCCGGACGGATTGAAGTTATATACGGGCACATGCATCATTTGTCACGGCTCCGGAGAGGCCAGCAGGCCGCGCGGGGTACCATTTAGAGGTGTACGCATGAATAACGCGACAAAGACCACCAGGCCCGCTGCCAAGAAGGGACAGGCGAAGCGAGCGAAGGAGGAGGCCGAACCGGAGGAGATCCCCTCTCCCGAGGAGATCGTAGAGGACCTCGACTCCATTGCCGAGGAGGTCATATTCGGGAAGAACATGGCCCGCACCTACGCCCTCAGGGAGGTATGGTACCCCAGTCTCAAGGAGATGATCGCCGACCCCACCGTGCCGGAGGGCGCCAGGGAGGAGGTCATGTTCCTCACTCTTACCAACGCCCTGTTGGATATGCTGATGGACGTTGTCCCCAAGGACATGGCGTTGACCTTCGCCCGCAACATCGACGACTATCTGGCGGTGACCCTGGTGAACAATGAGTATGGCGTGGACCTGCTCAAGACCTTCCAAGAGGAGTTCACTGAGGCGATGGGCAACAACTTCCACTCCGAGGAGAAGCTCATGGCCGCCCTTCAGTCCTTCGAGGATGAATGGTGGGAGACCCCCCGGGAAGAGATCGGAGGCAAGAGCCCCAACCAGGCCCTGGAAGAGATGAGCAAGAAGCACGAACTGTAAGCTTCCGCTCTGTAGTGGGACATGAGGGCACCTCCGCGTTCGATACTGGTACTGTCAGCGGTCTCGTTCTTCTCGATGATGGGGATGAGCATAGTCTCTCCCGTCCTGCCGGACTACGCCCTCAGCTTCGGCGTCCCCTTCGCGCTGGCCGGCCTTCTGGTGTCCGGCTTCGGCGTGGCCCGCCTGTTCCTGGACCTGCCGGCCGGCATGCTGTCGGAGCGTTTCGGGGCCAGGCGGTTTATGCTCCTCGGCCTGGCCATCATTGCCGTTTCGTCGCTCATCGCCGGCTTCGCCGCCAACTACGCCGTGCTGCTGGCCGCCCGCGTCCTGGAGGGCGCCGGTTCTGCGGTATACACTACCACGGCACTTACCGCGGTGACGCGTTTATCTCCCCGAGAGACTCGCGGCATCAACCTCAGCCTGTACATGAGCATGTTCCTGATAGGCACCATGATCGGGCCGGTGGTCGGCGGGTTCGCCGCGGAGCACTTCGGCCTGGGGGCGCCGTTCATCGTGTATGGCATGATGGCCTCATTCTCCTTCGTGCTGGTATGGAAGACCATAGGCAGGGAGGAGGTCGTCGATACGTCGGCGCCGATCCGGCTTCGGAGCCTGTTTGGCCTCCTTCGCCACTACGACATCCTGACCATCAATCTTGCCAATGTTTGTGTCTTCGTGGCCAGGCAGGGCATCCTCAATACCGTCGTCCCGCTATATGCCCGCCTGAACCTGGGGATGACGCTCAGCGACCTTGGGATCATATTGTCCATCGGCGCAGTGGGCAACCTGGCCACCATGCTTCTGTCGGGCTCCATGACCGACCGCTACGGGAGGAAGCCGTTCTTCCTGGCCGGGCTAGGTCTGGCCGCGTTCTTCACCGCCATGGTCCCGCTGGCCTCTGATCCATTGCAACTCATGGTGGCGGTCGCCGGCCTGAGCCTATCGTTAGGCCTCGCCGGACCAATGGCGGCCTGGCTGACCGACGTGGTGGACTCCAAGGACCTGGGCGGAGCGATGGGACTGTTCAGGACCATGGGCGACCTAGGATTCGTGATAGCGCCGGTGGCGCTGGCTGCGCTGGCCGGCACCGCGGGCTCGATATCTGCGGTGCCATTCCTCCTCGCCGCCGCGTTCATCGCAGTGACTGCGCTTCCCCTGCTGAGAACCAGCGACCCGGCCGGCGCGGATAGAATGTCGCGCGCCGCCAGGCGCGGATGACTGGCGTCAACGGAACGCCCGTCCATGGACAAAACAGAACTTTGAGAGAAATATGCGTTTCAGAGGGTCCTCAACGGCTCCTCTTCCCTGCGAGACCTTATTCTATGCTGGTCTCGCGTATGGTTCCACTTATGCAGGTCCCAACGCGGCCGGAGGTCCCTCATCCGGCGTGCTTGGTCGGTCACGGCCTTGATCGAGCGGCTGTACCAGTCGCCCTCCTCGGATGTGCACCGCTTCTCTCCCCGGGGCTTGGACAGGGCGTACTGGCGCACGTCGCAGAGCATGATCTCCCAGGCGTCCTCCTCAGAGGAGCGCTGCAGGAAGTCCCTCAGCCTGCCGACCTCCTTGCTGTAATGGTCCATGGCATGGGTCTGGTCGTCGAAGACCTTCCACTCCACGATCTGACCGTTCAAGGTGGTCACCACCGCGCTTCTATCATCCGTCATATCTCATCAACCCCCTTGTTGTCAAATGGTTTAACTTGTTTTGTGAGCATTTCCTATATCAATGTTCTCTGAATTGGTGGAATGCTTCATCCAGACGCGCGATGGCTGGCAAATGGTTTAATGAACGAAAGAATATGGCCTGGCGATGCCCGCCGCCTCGGCCCCCGGCAAGATCATCCTCCTGGGGGAGCATGCTGTCGTTTTCGGAAAACCGGCGATAGCTCTGGGCATCGACATGCGCCTGACCTGTGCGGTGGAGAAGGGGACGGAGAACCTGGTGAACGGGCAGCCGCTCAGCGAGCGCTACCACTCCTACATCCATGCCGCGATCAGGGACCATTGGTCCGGAGGGCCGTTGAACATCACCATCGATTCGAAGATCCCCTCGGGCTCCGGTCTTGGCTCCTCCGCCGCTCTGACCGTGGCGTTCCTAGGGGCCGTGGCCGAAATGCGAGGCGGCATCGCCGAAGAGGAAGTGGCGAGGGCGGCCTTCGACGTGGAGTCCACGGTGCAGGGGAGGGCAAGCCCGATCGATACGTCGGTCAGCTGCCACGGGCAGGGCGTGTTCATCGACTCTGCCCGCCGCGAGGGCCTGCTATGGCACATCCGGAGGGATTCCAGGCAGTGGTACGTTCATCACTGCCCCGTCCCGGACCTAACGTTCGTTATCGGTTTTACGGGAATGCGCGCTCCCACTGGCCCACTGGTGGCCAAGGTCAAGAGGTACTTTGACCGGACGCGGTTCGCCAGGGACGTGGTGGACGAGATCGGCGCCGTGACCATGGAGGGGGTGAAGCGATTGCGCGACCGAGACGTGGTCGCCTTGGGCGGACTGATGAGCAGGGACCATAATCTGCTCGCCATCCTGGGCGTGTCGTCACCGGAGCTGCAGAGGCTGGTGGATGCGGCGATGCCCTTCTCGTACGGCGCCAAGCTCACCGGGGCGGGTGGAGGAGGCAGCATGATCGCGCTTACCGACCGTCCCGAGAAGGTGGCCGGAGCAATAGCCCGAAGGGGTGGCGTACCCTATGTGGTCCGCGCCGGCGTCGACGGCGTCCGGGCGGAGCCGATGTCCGAGTGATGCCGGCCGCTCTTCTAGCCGTCCTGAACCCATCACTGTCGTACGTGCGTGGTTCTCCGTCGGATAGTAATAAATACGGGTCTCGGCAATACTGAGTTGGATGATACATCCAATACAAGCCATCGGTTCGGACGGTATCATCAAAAAGCCCCACGCACCCTGTTCGTGATCGGAACTAGCATAACGCGTCAGGCCGGCAGGTCGACGCAACTTTGTCATGCTCTCCTCCAACGGTTCCTCCTTAAGGCCCGATGCGAACGGGTGCGGGCACTTTTCCTTTAAAACGGAACATCGTACTCGTTATAACGTCATTGTGGAAGTGAATGCTCCGCATGAATGGATCGAAGAAATTGAATGAAAAATAAGGGAAGGGGAGGCCGGGAGGCCTCGTTAGTCGCTCAGATGAGGTCCTCGAACTCCTTGACCAGGTCCGGGTAGGTCTGCTTGACGGCGGCCAGGAGGGAGTGCACGGTGATCTTCTCAAGATCCACCTTGCTCACCGCCTCCACCAGCATCTCCAGCGTCTCATCGGAGAGGGTGATGAGCTTCTCCTTGGCCATCCAGTCGCGCCACAGGCCGTTCTCCATCTTCGCCCTCCAGTCGTCCTCGTACTCCTGGAGCACGTTCATGGTGAAGTCCCCGGCCTTGGCGCCCTTGGCCAGGACCTTTCCGGCGAACATGCCGGCATAGCAGCTGTTGGCGATGCCACCCCCGGTTATGGGGTTGATCATACGCGCGGCGTCGCCGACCAGCAGGAGATTGTCCATGGCGACCGAGTCGAGGGGAGCGCATACCGATACCGCGCCGGAAACCGCCTCCAGGGGCTGTCCGTTCTTCAGGCGGGGGTCGTTGGCGATCCACCTGTCCAAGTACTCCTTCACCTCGCCCGGCTTCTTCAGCTTGGTGAGCAGGACGCCCAGCCCGACATTGGCAGTGTTCTCGTCCTTGGGGAATATCCAGGCGTAGCCGCCCGGCGCCACGGAGCCGAGGAGGAACTCGGTGAAGTCCGGGTTATACTCGATGTTGGTCAGACGGTACTGGTAGCAGGTGATGATGTCGTTCGCCTTCAGGGAGGTGTCGATGCCGGCCCACCGGCCGACCTGCGACTCGAACCCGTCCGCGCCGACCACGCATCCTGCCCTGATCTCCAGCGGCTCGCCGTGACTGATCGCATTTACGCCAACGATCTTGCCGTCCTCCTTTATGAGGGAGGTGGCAGCGGTCTTGAGCATGATCTTGGCGCCCGCCACCGCGGCGTCGCGGGCGAGAGCCTTGTCGAAGAACACCCGGTCCACGACGAACCCCACTTCGTTGCCGGCCTTGCTCTCGTCGAGCGTGACGCTGTGCTTGCCCGACGGCGATACTATCTTGGCGCCCTTCATCGTCCTGGCGACCCACTTGGGGTCCACGGTGATGCCGACGCGGTCCAGCCATGAGCGCGAGATCCCTTCCCCGCAGCGGATGGGGGAGCCGATCTCCGGCCTCTTGTCGATCATTACCACGTCCGCTCCGCCCAAGGCCGCCCACTTGGCGGTCATGGAGCCGGCCGGGCCGGCGCCGACCACTACGACATCGCACTCGATCGTTCTCATCTCACTCCTCCTTTTTGATGGCGCCCACCGGGCAGACCTTTATGCAGCGTCCGCAGTTGTTGCACGCCTCGCTGAACTCGAGGGCGAAATCGTTCATGTATATGGCATTCTGGGGGCAGGAGCCCACGCAGGCTCCGCAATGGTGACATCTCTCAACTGATACTATCATCGCAATCACCTCAGGTGTACTCGTTGCCCTTGGTCTTCCTCCACTCCTCCAGGGGAACGGAGAACTTCTTCTCCACCTCGGTGCGGTAGGTGGGGCCGCCATTGTAGGCGCAGAACGGTATGATCCTGCCGTCCGGCACGACATAGTGGATGGCACATCGGCGGACCCTCTCGATGTCGTAGTTGTAATCGTCCTGGAAGTGCATCGAGCTCACCAGCATCATGTTCCACGAGAACTTGGCCAGTCCGGTCTTGGTCTCGTTGTTGACCACGTTGGTAAGGGTGTCGATGAACTGAGTGACGGTCAGGCCGTCGGGGAGCTTGCTCTCGTCGATATGCTTGTGGAGTATCTTTCTGGCCTTGAGCAGGGAGAGCTTGGGGAACGTGGCCGACGACGCTTCCTTGGCCAGATCGTAGATCTCCTTCATCAGGCCGTCCACGTCCACGAACTGGGTCAGCGGCATGACGTTCTCATCGCGGTCCACGAACCAGTAGGTGGCCATCCCGCAGTGGGGGTGGGTGGTGAAGGTGACCTTGTCCTGCTTCAGGATGGCGGAGGCGTATGCGGAGACCGGCGCCACGGATGGGACAGGGAACCAGTCCTCCTCCTTGGCGAAGCCGGTCTGGCCCTTCACGTCCTTGATGAGGTCGGGGATGGTGTACCTGCCCTCCTCCCTCTCCTTCTGGTCGATGCGGCCGGTGAATGCGACGGGCTGGAAGTTCACCGCCCTGACCACGTCACGGTTCTTCAGTGCGAACTTGATTATGTCGCCGATCTGGTGGTCGTTCAGGCCCTTGACGACGGTCGGCACCAGGACGATGGACGGCCTCCTGTCGGTGAGCTTGCGGACGTTCTCGATCGCCCTGAGCTTCACGTCCATCATCTTCTTGCCGCGCGTCTTCATGTATATGTCGTCGGAGACGCCGTCGAACTGAAGGTAGATGGTGTTGAGGCCGGCCTCGGCGCAGTTCTTTGCGAAATCGGGGTCCTCGGCCAGCTTGATGCCGTTGGTGGCGGCCTGGATCTGGGCGAAGCCGAGCTCCTTCGCCTTCTTTATGACATCGAAGAAGCGGGGGTAGATGGTCGGCTCTCCGCCGGAGAACTGGATGGCCGGGGTGGGGACGGGGCGCTCCTCCCTAAGCTTCTCCATCATGAATACCACTTCCTCGAAGGACGGCTCGTACACGTAACCGGCCTGGTTGGCGTTAGCGAAGCAGATGGGGCAGCGGAGGTTGCACCGGTTGGTCAGGTCGAGGTTGGCCAGGGCCGTATGGGAGGTGTGCAGGTTGCACAGTCCGCAGTTGTCGGGGCAGGTCTTGGCGTCTTTGATCAGGGCGTTGGTGATCCCGATGCCGTCGTACGCGTACTTCTCGGCCTTGAGGAACAGATCGACATCCGACCAGTATGTGTCGGTGACCTTTCCGTGCTCTGGGCACTCCTTGTCCATGAGCACCTTTCCGTTCGACTCGTAGATCCGTGCTGGCACGACCTTCTTACATTCCGGGCAAAGGGACTGCGTGGTCTTCGGCAGTCCCTTCTGTAGAACACTGTCCTTAGCTATCATGAAGGGTCATCCCGTTGAGGGCTGTAGAGAGTGATATAATTTAATACTATTGTAGCTTATTTAGCTACAAGGTGAGCCATGAACGTTGCCGACCTGCTGATGCTGGATGAAGGGGAGATAAATGTTGAGAAGGAGGAAATTCTATCTCTGTTGAAGAGAATAGGCTTCACCGATTACGAGTCCCGGGCCTATCTCGGCCTGGTCATGCGCTCCCATGGCACCGCGGAGGAGGTGGCCGACGTGGCGGACATCCCGCGTACCTCGGCGTACAAGGTGCTGGAGTCCCTGCAGCGGCGGGAAATGGTGGTCTCTCGGGGAGGGCGGCCCACGGTATATTACCCGGTCCCGCCGCGGGAGGTCCGGGAAAAGCTCCTCGCCGATGCCGAGCGGGCGCTTCATAAGCTGGAACGGCTGCAGGGCACATTGTCGGAGAGGGGCGTTCCCCAGCTGGTGTACACCATCGTGGGGAAGGACCGGGTGCTTGCCAAAGTGGGCGACATGATAGATTCGGCCACCAGCACCCTCCTCGTCTCCGGTCCCGCGCTCAGGGATGTGCTGCAGGACAGCTCCGGGCGGATCGCCAATGCCGTCAAGCGCGGGGTCGCCGTAAAGGTGGTCGCAGAACCGACCGCCAAGGTGCCCGACAATGTGGAAGTGATGAGGAAGCAGGACATGGTGGCCATCGATGTCATCGTGGACAGCGAGCAGGCCCTGCTGTCGTCGCCGGACCTCAGCATCTGCGGCTACACCGATAATCCGTTCCTGGTGGCGCACTTCGAGTATTTCCTCAACCTCTCGTCCTGATGCCTCTCGGCCGGGCGATGTAGCCTAATGGTAGTTCTTCCGCTCTTAAGCAGCCCGACAGTTCGCTCTTCCGATGAAGGCGGCAGGCATCGGAAGGAAGACTTTATGCGGATCGAGATCGGGGCAGATGCCATTCTCACTGGTGGCCGTTCTGCTCCTGGTCCTCTCGGGGACGAGCATCGCCCTGATGTACCAGGAGGATGCCGTCAGGGAGGAGAGGATGACCCCGGAAACCATCCAGGAGCTGAAGGTATCGTCTATCCAGGCATGCGACGACATATCGAGGACGGCGTACGTGGCAGCCCTGGAGGCCACCAGGGGAAAGGACGTCCTCAATGCTTCGGCCCTCCAGGAGCGTTTCCTCCGTTCGCTGTCATCCGCCCTCAATGATACTTATCCGGGCCTCGTCGCCGGCTCCATGGTGTCGATCTCCTCGCTCGATCTGGAGCTGAGGGTCCTCTACGCCACCATGGACGACGACGCCGGCCAGTCGAGCGTCCCCGCCTACTTCTCCCTCGACGGCAACTACGCCCTGAACGTCTCCACTACCGACGGGCATCTGATCTGGGTACAGGACATGGACGATTCGATATACGTGCCTCTGCCGCTTCTCCTGGACCGTGTGTCGAAGCTCGAATCCTCATCAGGGGTCCGGGGAAGCATCGAGGCCACGGTCCGGTACTCGCTTTCCGTACTGGCTCAGGACAGGGTGCTTCGCGGATACGGCGCCGCCGATCGGGACGGGACCGCCGGGACCGCCGCCATCATCACCGATGACGACGTCGTCCGGGCCGTGAACATCGCCCTGCTTCTGGAAGAGATGAGCGTCTTCCGGGACTCCATGTCCGCGTGCGGCATCGACGGAGACCTCCTGATGGGAAAGGAGATCGATGCCGGAGAGCTCCTCCTGAGCACCTACGGGCCGGCGGAGTATGACCTCCGGTTCATCGCCGCCCAGGCCATAAATGGAGCTATGGATCGCATCATCATCGGCCTGATGGAGCAGCTAGGTTATCTCAATCCGATAAATGTGGTCGACAGGACCGTCAGCACCGTGGTGTCAAGCCTCAACGAGCTCATACAGCTGTGCACCAAGGAGGACCTGTACCTAGGGCATAGCATCAACAAGCTGAAGCAGTGGGCCCTGGAGGCGGGGTACGAGGAAGGCTACTACAATCCCATCGGCTTCGTTCGTGACAACGTCTACCTGCCGGAGATGAAGATCAACGTCATGGATGATAAGGATAAGCTGCATGCCGTGACACTCTTCGGAAATATCGTACATTTCGACATAGGGCCCTACGACGTGTTCTCCAACTATCTGTGGGAGGATTTCTTCGATAAGCAGTGCGCCGACCTGACCATCATGGCCGATAACCTGAAAGGCTTCGTGCGCACGGTGGCGGATCAGGTGTCGCTGTACGCTGACCTGCCGGTCATGAGGGACGTCGCGGACCCTGTCAACGGAGCCTCATGGACGGAAGAACTGCTGGAGAGGATCCGTAGCGCCTTCGACAACCAGGAGGACTGGACCGCGCCCGCCATCGAGGCGATCCGGGAGGTCGGAAGGATACAGGACGCCGCCTCCCTCACGACCCTGGACTTCATACGGGAGAACCGTGCGTGGCTGACCAACCAGACCATTAGTATAAGTGCCATGGCGGAGCGGATCGCGACCGAGGAGTGCGAAAGGGTGGCAAGCCAAGTGCCTTTCGACCAAGACACCATGGATAGGCTACACCTGATAATCTCATATGAGTTCCGGGACCCTGAGAGTGAATACAATCACATCCTGGTCGAGGCTTACCAGGCGGTGAGCGACAGGTTCATGAGGGCCATGGAGGCGGCGCTGTCAGCGCGCTCCAAGGATCTCAACGTCCTCGACGAGGCCATAGGCATGCTGAGCGGGAGGCTGTATGGCCCGACCCTGCACCCCATCGCCAAAAGTTCCGTCCTGGGAGTGATCGATGACGTCGAACGCTACCTGTCCGCGAGGTACGAGGGCGGGCCCCGCTCGCTGACCGGCGAGGGTTTCGTCCTTCATGGGCCGGAAGGGGTCACTCTTGAAGAGGCGCTCGAGGCGGAGCACGCCCCCCTGGTCGCGGGGGACGGCAGCAGAGGTACCCTCCAAGTCGATGTCGTCCGACCGTGGGAGCAGAAGGTCGGCGAGTACCCGTGCAACCTCCACCTCAATGACCTGTTCCAGGCAGACAACCTCCCGTACACGTCCCAATGGAACGTCTCATACCGGGGAACCGCGGTGGTCACCGTGTCGGCGCCGGTCTCCGGGGTCGGGGAACGAAGCGAGCCGATGGATTTCGAGATCAACTTGGAAGGCAGCTTCAGCATCGTCACGACATCTGGATGGGGGCTGATAGGCGTTGAGTACACGCCTACCGTCACAATGCAAAAGACCATCTCCGATTTCCTGACGAAGGTGTGGGAAAGCATCCTCGATGGCGCGGAATCGCTGGGAAGGACCATTGCCAGCGCCTTCGACGTCTTCGCCAGGATGGTATCGGACGTCATGTCCTACGCCCTCGATCCCATGGGGGCGCTCACCGAGGTGCTGATGGGCATAATCGATCAGCTGGGTGGGATCACCAGCTCCTTCATCAGCAAGGTGTTGGGAGGCCTGGCCGACATCGTCGGATCGGTGGCGAGCGGGACGGTCATTCGGCTCAGCCTGTTCGGCTTCTCCCTGGCGATCATCGTCGATCCGCAGGTGTCGAGCATCGCGGGGTCGACGGACCGCCTCTCCATGGAGATGAGCATGGACCTCTGCGGCCTTTCCCTTACGGGCACCATGCGCCTGCTGAAAATGGACGAGGGGGACCACACCATGGTGGTCAGCGCCACGGTGGGGAAGGACGATTGGAAGGTGGACCTGTGCGTGGATCCCCGCACCAGGATATATGAGAACGTCATGAGGGCCACCGGGTACTTCGGCGGAATGGTGCTGGACGTCGTCCTTCCTAAGGTGGAGGTGATCAACAAGATCACCCTCAGCCTCGAGGACATACCGGTCCTGGGGCAGGCGCTGCAGAACATACCCTTCGTCCCGGGGACCAAGCTCTCCATCAATGCCGGGCTGGAGGTCGGCATGGTGACCACGGCCGCCACTACCCTTATGATCAACGAGGTGGAGCTGAACCCCGTCGGGATGGACAGCGGGAGGGAATGGGTCGAGCTGTACAACCCCACCGACCGCCCCATCAACCTTCGCGGATGGAGCCTCGTCACATCCCATGGCAGCACGAAGGAGCATTCCCTCCCATCGAAGATCATGTCTCCGGGAGAATATTACGTCCACACGTTCCCACGGCAGGCATTGGACAATGGCGGGAGCGGTTCCTTCGCCAAGGAAGAGTGTGTCGTCCTCGTCGATAACACCGGAGATAAGGTGGACCGGGGCCCATGGGCGACCGACCATGATAACGATGGACGGACGTGGCAGAGGGACCATGACTCCTCATCTCGATGGGTGTTCAGGGAAGGCACTCCAGGAGTGAAGAACGGTGATGAGCTCAGTAACGTGAACGGCCTCTTCGATCTGCTGAACGTCCTTCGCGAATCCTTCGAGGAGGCGTTCCGCAGCTCCGGCGGTCTCGGGGACATCGGAGACCTCGGCGATCTTATCAGGGACGCCATACAGATCGCCGTCAAGAAGCTCGTGGCCTCGCTTCTGGGAGCGGTATCGTACGTGCAGCTGTTCGTACAGGCCGGTGCGGGCGACGCCGCCGGGGTGGCGGAGCTCGGGGTGACGGCGGCCATCAAGATCGCCGGGGCTACTCTACGGGAGTGCCTCCTGGCGATGGTCGATAATGTCTTCAAGCTGCTCAATGACCCTCTCAATCCGACCAACCTCCTGCGGGTGTTCGAGCCGCTGGGCATGATCGGTCCAGAGGACATATTCATCGATTACTCGAAGTACATGTCCCTCTCCATTCCCGGAGGGGTCATGAGCTCGATGTTCGACGAGCTGGTACAGGCAAAGGCCTCGATACAGTTCAACCTGGCAGTGGTGGACATGCTCGATGGCGGGAAGGAGACCGACTGGAGGATCGAGTTCGGACTGAGCGCCGTCGTAGGGATCAACATGCTTAAGGCGCCGGCGGAGGTCCGGAGCGAGGTGGAGGCGTGGCTCATCCAAGGCACCCTCCGTCCGGCGTGACCGGCGAGGTTCGATCCTCCTGTGGTCTGCGACGCATTGCCGGCCGTGACGACTGCGCCCTTCGTCCCGGGCATGTGACTTCAGGCGCTGGGCACCGCCCTCGAGGTGGGAGCACATCACCGAGAGCGGTGACCGCATGGCCTACGATATGGCGGCGTCCTGCTGGGCGGTTCGTACGTATGGTTCATCGGATCGCTATAAGCACGGCATGCACTCGCATCAGAATCTGTGGTGATACTGGCCGTCGACCAAGGATTATCGCCATGCAGAATTAAATAAGGTGCCTTCGCAACAACCGGCCATTCCAAGCCAGCGAGGCCTTGGAGGTGAAGCGAACGATGGTAGACTTCGACAGCATCAACGTCAGCCCGTTCTTGACGCGGTATGACATAGTGATGGAGAGCAAGGAATCGCCGCAGGACATCGCCGCGAGGATGTATCCCGAGGACCCGGCGCTGAAGAAGGTGGCGGAGGATATCGTGTTCCTTAGGGGCAAGAGCGTCGAGGGGGACGTCGAGGCCGCCCTGGCGAACCTGTCGCCGAACGAGGTCATTGACGGAGGCCTGCTCAGGGGCATCGAGATCGTGAGCGAGATCTACGACCGGGGGATCTACTATCTCCCGCACGTGATGGTCGCTGCCGATGCCTTCGACAAGGGGATCAAGGTGGCCGAGAGCAAGTTGAGCGGGGGACGGCAGACCAAGGGAACGGTGGTCATGCACGCTGCCGAGGGCGACCCCCACGACATCGGCAAGAACATCGCCGCCGTGATGCTCAGGTCCAATGGCTATGGCGTCATCGACATGGGCCGGGACGTGGCCGTCGACGATGTCGTGAGAACGGTGATGGAAAAGAAGCCTGCTGTGCTCACTGGCACCGCGCTGATGACCACCACTATGTCCGCCTTCCCCCGGGTCGCGGACAAGCTGAAGGAGAATGGGCTGGAGATCCCCTTCATCTGCGCCGGCGGCGCGGTGAACCGCGGCTATGTGGAGTCGTTCCCCATGGGCGTATATGCGGACAAGGCGGCCGAGGGGCCGCGGCTGGTATCCAAGGCCGTAGGAGGTTGGGACTGGAGAAAGATCAGGGAGAACTGGGACAAGCTGATCAGCGGCGGAGGAAAGACCGAGGAGGGATGAGATATGGCGACCAAGAGATTCACCAAGATGGAGTACGGCTCGGCGGATGAGATGATCTTCGGCGAGTCGAAGTACCCATTGTCATATGGCCTGGGCCTCAAGGTGGGCTCCGGGCCTATCGTACCGGAGATCAACTTCGCCCCCCGTCCCGGATCGGAGAAGACGCCTGAGAGCCTCAAGCGGGAGTACGTCGACTACATCACCAAGGACGTCTTGGACCGGGCCGTCACGCTGGGTTTCGCATCGGTGCAGCTGGAGAACGAATGGATCTCTCAGATGGGCTCGAACTCCGAGAAGTTCGCCAAGCCGATCGTGGAAGGGCAGAAGAACATGATGCGAAAGTACCACGACGAGTACGGGATTGCCTGTGCCATCCGGCACACCATCGCCGACCAGAGGGAGGGGGATGCCGGATTGCGGCCGGGGATGGACAGCAAGCACGCCTATCCCGAGAAGCTGCTGGAGTCCCTGGAGGTCGCCGCCAAGAACGGCGCCGACGTTCTGTCGATCGAATCGGTCGGCGGCAAGGAGATCGCCGACTACTCCGTGGTGCGCCAGGACATCAAGGGATGGCTGTTCGGTATCGGCTACCTCGGCAGCCTGGACATGGAATGGCTGTGGACTCAGATCGTGGACGTGGCCAAGAAGAACAAGGTCGTTCCCGGCGGCGACACCAACTGCGCCGGAGCGAACACCGCGATGTTCATGGCCGGCGGCTTCCTCGACAGGGACATTCCGAGGACATTCTCGGCCGTGACCAGGGCGATCGCATCCGCCAGGACGCTGGTGGCGATCGAGGTCGGCGCCACCGGTCCGGACAAGGACTGCGGCTACGAGGGGCCGATCGTCAAGGCGATCTCGGGGCGGCCGTCCTCCCAGGAGGGCAAGGGCGCCCAGTGCGCTCACGCCGACCTGATGGGTAATCTGGTCGCCCAGACCTGCGACCTGTGGTCCAACGAGTCGGTGGAGTACCACCCCGAGTTCGGCGGATCGTCCGTCCAGTGCTGGCTGGGAGTGATAGGCTACGAGGCCGCCCTGATGACCGCTTCCAAGCAGATGAAGACAGACAAGATGCTGCGTGACACCTACGTCGCCTCCGACCGCTTCCGTTCTCCGGAAGCGTTCATACTGTCATACGACAACGCGTACAGAATCGGCCAGGCCATAGTGGGGGCTGGCGACAGCTACTACCTGAGGGCCAAGGCCGCCGGTCTGAAGGCCGCGGAGCTCATACAGGCGTCCAACGATAAGGGGAAGCTCAAGCTGAGCAAGGAGGAGAAAGATGCCCTCAACCGGATCGTCGCCGACCTCAGGTCCCTGCCTGACGAAGAGGGCAAGTTCGTGGACTGGGCGCTCAAGGAGTACGCCAGTGTCCCGGCCTTCGAGCCGAAGAACTACGAGCTGTGATCGGCCCCCAGGACTGGCAAACCCCTTCCCGTTTATTTAAGTGCCCGGCCCCGCTCAGCCGATGATCTCCTGGCCTTTCATATAGGAGCGCAGGGCCTTCGGCACCGTCACCGTGCCATCCTTGTTCTGATAGTTCTCCAGAACGGCCACCATCGTCCTTGGCAGAGCGAGGCCGGAACCGTTGAGGGTGTGGACGAACTCGCTCTTGAGGTGCGGCTCGGGGCGGAACTTTATCCTGGCCCTCCGCGCCTGGAAGTCGGTGAAGCAGGAGCAGGAGGACACCTCCAGCCACTGGTCCGCGCCCGGTGAATGGGCCTCCAGGTCGTAGGTCTTGGCACTGGCGAAGCCCATGTCTCCGGTGCATAGCAGCAGCACGCGGTACGGCAGCTCCAGGCCCTGCAGGACCGCCTCGGCGTCGGAGCGCAGCGCCTCCAGGTCCTGGAACGAATTGGACGGATGAACGAACTTCACCAGCTCCACTTTGTTGAACTGGTGCACCCGGATTATGCCCCTGGTGTCAGCGTTCCTCCCCGCCTCGCGGCGGAACGACGGCAGGTACGCGGTGTACGAAAGCGGCAGCTGCTCCCGCTCGAAGATCTCATCCTGATGCATGTTGGTGACCGGCACCTCGGCGGTGGGGTTCAGCCAGAGGTCGTCCCTCTCGCACCAGTACATGTCGTCCTTCATCTTGGGGTACTGCCCGGTGCCGATGACCGCGCCGGTGTTGACGATGGCGGGGGTGAACACCTCCGTGTATCCCTGTTCATGGTGCAGATCGAGCATGTACTGGATCAGCGCCCTCTCCAGCCTGGCCCCGTCCCCCTTGAGGATGTAGAACCCGCTGCCGGTGATCTTGACCCCCCGCTGGAAGTCGATGATGTCGAGGTCCTCCCCGAGCTCGTAGTGCTTCTTCGGGATGAAATCGAACTTGCGCGCCTGGCCGTGCGATGCGACCATCCGGTTGCCGTCATAATCGCAACCGACCGGCACCGAGGCGTCGGGAACGTTGGGGATGTTGAGCACAACCTCGTCCCGCCGGGCCTCCAGCTCCAGGGCCGAGGCATCGAGCTGTTTGATCCTCTCGGCCACCTCCCTCATCTCGGCGATGCACTTCTGCTTCTCCTCGCCCTTCAGCTTTGGTATCTGCTCGGACGCGACGTTCCTCTTGTGCCGGAGCTGATTGGACTCTTCCACCAGGCGGCGCCACTCCCCGTCCAGGCTGAGAAAATTGTCAAGAGCCTCCTCCGAGTAATTGCGGTTACGCATCATGGTGCGAATTAGCTCTGGATCGCGCCTAATGAGATCAACATCCAACAAAGCCAGTCACCTTCACGAGTGAATCGCGTCTTTCCACAAAAAGCCTTGCCATCGAAGGCGCCGCGGGCGGGCCCGGGATACAGCTGATGGATGGGCCGAGGCGTTCTGCGACGGCATCCGGCGCTCAGCGCGCCGAACGGGTGTCGCACAGCAGGACGGTGAACCCCCGGACGTCCACCACCACGGTTCCGGAGCGCTCCGACAGCTCGGCGGCGACCTCGTCCACGCTCAGCTCGGAGTTGGGCAGCAGCCTTACCTTGACCAGCTTGGCCCTCTTGACCTGCGCCCGCACCTCTTCCACGACGCCGTCGGTCAGGCCCTCCTTCCCGATGTGGACCGTTGGCTCAAGCTCGCTGCCTTTTCCTATCAGTTGCTTTTTCTTTACCTTGTTCATTTTGCTCGCCCCTCTTCTCCCTGAGATATGGCGCCCTTCGCACCGCCCCGCAGGACAGGCAATGCACGACCACGCGATCGGAGCGTAGGCGGATCCGGCAGTTGCGTCCGGGGAGCAGTGCGACCATGCATTCCCGGCAGTACGATCGGTCCTTCAGCATCGGGGTGTTGGTGCGCATGCCGATCCTGCGGGCCAGCGTGACATACCGCCGGCTTCGTTCGGTCCGGCCCTCTCTCGCCTCGACGAGAGCAAGGTCAAGGAGCCGCCCCATGCGGGACATTGCGATGCCCCTCGCCTCTTGATTGGATATGCGCTTCTTCACCATCTGCCTACCAGCGCTGTGAGGGCAGGAAGGGCATTGCGCTGAAATAGCTTTGCATGTTCAGGCCGAGGCGAGCTCTTCGATGCCCAGGTCTTCATAGGTGAGTATGGTGACAGGGTACTCCCCCATGCTGAACACCAGCTCGTTGACGTCATCGACGGCCCAGGACGGCACGATCACTCCGACGTAGTAGCCGGCGTTCGCCGCCTCGTAGTACTGAAGAAGGGCGTCCGGGCGGCTCCAGCTGTCGTCCGTCTCCAAGAACTCGAACCCTACCAGCCGGCCGCCCTCGTTGAGGGTGAGCAGCGCCCAATCGCCCTCCTGCACCGAGCTGTCGATCTCCAGGTCGGGATTGTTCCTAAGAAGCATCTCCATGCGAAGTCGGATTGCATCCTCCAGGTCGAGCTGAACCATCGTTCAGACTTCTGTTCCGCGAGTATAACTATCTTGCTTCAGTCCAGCCCGGCCAGCTTCCGGAACGCCGTGGACTGCCCCTTGGTCATGGCCATGAGGCTGCCGACCATCACCGCTTCTATGATCTCTTCCTTGGTCGCGCCGACCTTGCGGGCCTGCGGTACGTGGACGTTGAGACAGTGCTCGCTTCCCAGCGCCGCGCTGGCCGAGACGGCCGCCAGCTCCATCTCCTTGATGGTGAGATGCTTCGGCTCTACGAGCAATCGCCCTGACAGTCCGGTATAGGCCATGAACAGGTCCGGGTATCCCGACAGGAACTGGGCCAGGAATGGCCGGAACCCATAGAAATCCTCTTGCTGCTGCAGCCGCCTCTCCACTTCCTCTTGCACTCCGCCCTGTTCGCTCATATGCGCCACCATCGGTATTGCGAATGTAAGTTGTTTTCGTCGCAGATATCATTTATCCACTCGATCCATATACAAAAACTATTATCTTAGTAACGTATCCCCGGGTCATATGGATGCATTGAGCATCTCCAGAGTAATGAACGATGACTACTGCGCGCGCATCCTCGTATGGGCGATGGAGACCCCTCGCACCGCGGCGGAGATGAGCGCCAGTTTAGGAATACCGATCTCAGCCTGCTACAGCCGCATCCACCATCTGGAATCGCTGCGTCTCTTGGAATGCGTGGAGCGGCGCCGTTCCCCGACCGGAAAGTTCATCTCGGTCTATAGCTCAAGGCTCCAAAAGGCCACCATATTCATGGACCGCGGTGCGGTAAGGGTCAAGATCGAGCTCGACGACGGAAAGGTGGAGGAGATGCCCCTTATCGACGAGTCCGATATGGTCTGAGCGAGCGCCAGTCGGTCGACTTGGCCATACTTGCGGCCCGACCAGAGCGCATAAATACAAGAACAATAATGTAAGCAGACCTTCACATCCTATTCAATAGGTGATTCAGCATGGCACGTAAACCCGGACGAATGTACAGACAGATCAGGGGTCAGGCTTTCACTCGCAGGGAGTACATGGGTGGAGTTCCCGCCTCCCGTATCAACAGCTTTGACCTTGGGACCGTCAACGGTGACTTCCCCATCGTAATGTTGCTCAAGATCAAGGAACCCTGCCAGATTAGGCACACCGCTCTCGAGGCAGCTCGTATCGCTGCCAACAGGACTCTCACCAAGGAGACCAGCATCGCTTCCTTCCATCTCAGGATAAGGCCGTACCCCCACATCGTGCTGAGGGAGCACAAGATGGCCACCGGCGCCGGCGCGGACCGTGTGTCGGGTGGCATGAGGGCTGCCTTCGGCAAGAACGTTGGAACCGCCGCCAGGGTGCAGAGCGACGATGTCATCATGAAGCTTCGCGTCACCCAGCAGGCGTTCCCGGCTGCCAAGCAGGCGCTGTGGAAGGCTTCCATGAAGCTCCCCTCCCCCTGCTACGTGGAGATCGAGAAGGGCGCTGAGCTCGTCTCGTGAAACCCCAACCAATTCCTTTCATTCTCATTTTTCGCAGGTGAGCGCCAGTGTATGATTTTCGCCTTGACGAAGTGTCTAGATGGATCATGGGGAAGGGCGCTCGCACCTTCGCCCTGCAGATGCCCGAGGGCCTGAAATCCCATGCCCAGGAACTGGGCCGAGAGCTGGAGGAAAGGACCGGCGGCAAATGCGTCCTCATCGCTGACCCCTGCTACGGCGCATGCGACGTGGACCAAAGCTTCACCGACTATGCAGATGTCCTGGTCCAGTTCGGCCATGCCGACATTCCGTCCATGCAGGCCGGCCCCGACGTCCTGTTCGTGGAGGTGTTCATGGACATGGACATCTCATCGCTGCTTCCCCGGGCGCTGCCGCTGCTCAAGGGTAGCGTCGGAGTGCTCACCACCGTGCAGCATGTCAGGATGATCCCTTCGGTGGTGAAATGGCTCGAATCGAACGGCCATACCGCCCTGGTGGGAAAGGGCGACAGCCGCATCGTCTTCGAGGGCCAGGTGCTGGGTTGCAACATCAGCGCCGTGGAGCCGCTCAAGGGCCGCGCGGACAGCTTCCTGTACATCGGAAGCGGCGACTTCCACCCGCTGAGCGTTGCGATAGAGACCGACCGCCCGGTGGTGGTGATCGATCCGCTCATGCAAGAGGTGAGAGAGCTCAGCGAGCTTCGCGAGAGGATACTGCGGCAGAGGCACGGTGCGATCGTTCGCGCCTCGGAGGCAAAGCGTTTTGTCATCCTGGTCTCCACCAAGGTGGGGCAGAGGCGGCTGGGCATGGCGTGGGACCTCCGCCGCATGCTGGAAGAGAACGGCCGCTCGGCCGACGTCATCGTTCTGGAGGAGTTCCACCCCGACCGGCTGCTGCCCTTCGATGCCGATGCTTTCGTCTCGACGGCATGCCCCCGCATCGCCATCGATGATTATCTTCGGTATCCCAAGCCGCTGCTGACCCCGGTGGAGGTGGAGATCGTCCTCGGGCTGAGGAGCTGGGACGATTACCGTCTGGACAGCATCACTGGTGAGGCGTCGGGACAAGAGTGACCTCGACCTGCGCCACGTTGCGGAAGGGCGCCATGAGGTTCGCTTCCTTTTCGAGCTGTTCGGCCTCCGAGTCATCCAGCGTATGGTGGGGGCGGAGCTCCAGGCGGAGCGTGGCCCCTTTCTTCTGCGGCCTCCACGTTCCGGCCACCTCGCCGTCGATAAGGACCGCGCCGGGCGAACCGGCAGCCTTCCACATCTCCTGGCGTCGACTCGGCTCTGGAACGATGATGGATCGATCACGCTGCTGCAGGTAGGGGTCGTGGGGCGGAAGCAGGCGCGCGCCTTCGGGAATGCGCGCTTCGTCGAATAGGTTCATCTGCTCATCGAGCAGCCATAATGTCCTGCCGTCGAGCGTCACCTCGCTCATTTCCCCCTCGGCCATTGACCACAGTCGGGTGGCATGCTCGATGCCGACGCCGCTCCACTCTGCGAAGTAGCGCTCGGTGGAGGGCCCATAGCAACGCAGGTAGCGGCGGACCAGCTCCCGGCAGTCCACCTCTTCGTCAACGCTGTAGCCGAGCCACTGCCGCGTGAGGGCGATCGGCGATCTCCCGCCGCGATGCTCGGCGAAGCACACGACCCCGCTCATGCCCAGGACGTAAAGTGCGAAGCGCACCATCGCCTCTCCCTTCGTCATGCCGTCGTATTCGATGGCCGTCTGAGTCCAGATCTCTTGCTGAGCATCGTTCAACCGAGGAGCGATGCGCCTCGCGGAGAGGGCGGCCAGCTCCGTCTTCGGCATCTCGTTCCCGCCCAATTCAGCGGTCACCGCTTCTTCGGCCAGGCGGTAGAGCTGTTGCATCGACAGTCCAATCTCATCGATGAGAGGGGCCGCGCCGATGACGACCTCGACGAGAGAGCGGTCGTCCGGCTGCAGGCAGCGTCCGAAGATTGCTGCCTGTGATGTCGGGAAGAGGTGAGGCGAGGCCCTCATGCTCCATGCCTCCAGCATCGAGCGGTCTTCGTAGAGGGCTCTATGCAGCATCTCCGGCGTCAGGCCGTCCACTCTGGCCAGTAGAGAAAGTGCTCCAGAGCCGGGAGGGGTGTTCTGCACGGCGCAGGCCCCGGCGGCATCGAGCATCCTTTCCGGAGGAAGCCGCTCGGAGAGGTGGTGGCCCGACAAGCGATAGCCGAGCACCCTTTGTCTTTCGGAATCGGTCAGCATATCGTTCTCATGGCAGATTGTTGTCGCGCGGCTTAAGCGCTTTGCGCTGCGCGTCCTGGCCGCGGCGGCTCCGCCTCCTGCGGCGAAGCAGGCTACGGCGCACAGACCTCGTCAGAAGCGGGGCAACAATGATAATCATTCCAGGCAATCACCGGCAGATGCTCACAGCCGAGTCCATATATCTTCGCGCGCAGCGCTCCGGCCTCCGTATCGGCCTCGGGGTCGGCAAGGACGTGGAGAAGGCGATGGAAGCGAAGGTGGACGCGGAGGACCGCGGATTCTCCGATGTCCTGCTCTACAACGACGCCAGCATGCTGGCGGAGGACCTTCTCAACGGCAAGATCGATGCAGCGGTGCGCGGCGACATCGATTCCAACCGGGCCATGGGCGCGGTGAGGAAGGCCTTCCAGGTGACCAAGGTGCTCAGGGCGGCGTTCATGCAGCCCCGCGAGGGCAGGCTCTTCCTCCTCGCCCCGGTAGGGATCGACGAAGGCTGGAGCATCGCCGAGAAGGTGGAGATCGCCCGTCTGTCGGCGAGACTGATGCGGCGGCTGGACATCGAGCCGGAGATCGGTTTCATGTCGGGCGGCCGCACCTCGGACAAGGGACGCATGGCCGAGATCGACCGCAGCATCGAGGCGGCGGAGGCGGCGACGGAGATCGCCATCTCGGAAGGCATCAGGGCGAGGGACGTCCAGGTGCTGATCGAGAACGCCGCCCGGGACTGCGATGTGGTGATCGCTCCCGACGGCGTCTCCGGGAACCTGATCTTCCGCACCCTGCACTTCCTGGGGGGCGCGGCCGCGCTGGGGGCTCCGGTGCTCAACATCGACAAGGTGTACATCGACACCTCAAGGGCCAAGTCCTCCTACGGGGACTCCATCGCCCTGGCGTGCGCCCTGGCGTCCATCCGCTGAAGCGGGCCTGGGCGGTGCTCAGAAAGACACATATAATGATAATGGCGTCCTTGGCCACATGCGCATAGCCATTGATGGCAATTACTCCGGGATACGGTTCTCGGCCTCACATTTCATCCCCGGCCATGACAAGTGCGGGCGTCTGCACGGCCATTCCTACGTTCTCCATCTGGTGTTGCACGGCGACGTCGGCGGCAACGGAATGATCATGGACTTCGTGGACCTCAAGAAGGCCCTCAAGACCATGGTCGATGAGCTGGACCATCGCGTCCTCCTCCCGGGACGATCTGCCGAGGTCACGATAACGCAGGGCAGCGAGGTCGAGGTCCAGGTGGGGAGCAAGCGCTATGTGTTCCCGGCCGAGGACGTCGCCATCCTGGATGTGGCGCAATGCAGCGCAGAGGAGATGGCCGGGATGGCGCTGGAGCGCCTCATCCGAGAGATCGAGTTCACCCCCAACGTCCGCTACGTCGAGGTTGGCCTCGACGAGGAGCGGGGGCAGACCGCATGGGCGGGCCGGGAGCTGCGGCCATGAAGGCCGTCGTCCTGTTGTCCGGCGGCCTGGACAGCACCACGGTGCTGGCGTACGCCCTATCGCAAGGCTACGAGGTAACGGCGCTGAGCGTCCGCTATGGGCAGAGGCATTCCCGGGAGCTCGATTCGGCCCGGGCGGTGGCGAAGCACTACGGCATCAAGAACCACGTCGTTCTGGACCTGGACCTCTCGTACCTGCGCAACAGCGCGCTCGTCTCCAAGGAAGTCGACGTCCCGATGCGCGACTCGGCGGAGGGCATCGGCAGCGAGATCCCGGTGACGTACGTGCCTGCCAGGAACATCCTGATGCTGAGCCTTGCCGCCGGCCTGTGCGAGACCGAGGGCGGAGAGGCCATCTTCATAGGGGCCAACGCCGTCGACTACTCTGGGTACCCCGACTGCAGGCCGGAGTTCTTCCATGCTTTCGAGGAGGTGCTCAGGGTCGGGACCAAGGCGGGGGTGGAGGGGCGCCCGATACGGATCGAGACGCCCATTCTTCGAATGTCAAAGGCCGACATCGTCCGTCTGGCCAAGAAGCTCGGGGCGCCGCTGGAGCTGACCTGGTCCTGCTACAACGGCAAGGAGAAGGCCTGCGGCCGGTGTGAGTCGTGCCTCCTCCGCCTGAAAGGCTTCGAGGAGGCCGGGGAGACGGACCCGGTGCCTTACGAGGTGGTGGCATGAAAGTGATCGAGACGTTCGTCTCGCTGCAGGGCGAGGGCGTACTGATGGGCACGCCCACCACTTTCGTCCGCTTTGAGGGATGCAACCTCGACTGCAAATGGTGCGATACGAAGTATGCGAGGGAGGGCGGGAAGGAGATGTCGGCGAACGAGGTCCTGGATGAGGTGGAGCGATTCGGCGTTCCCTTCGTGTGCCTCACCGGCGGAGAGCCGATGCTGCAGGACGACATCCTGGTGCTGGTCGAGGACCTCCTCGATTCGGAGCATCATGTGTCCATCGAGACCAACGGCTCCCTCCCGCTGGACACGCTGCCGAACTCCGAGGACCTCCTCATATCCATGGACGTGAAATGTCCGTCGTCGGGCATGAGCGACTCCCTCCACCGCGACAACCTGGAGTTCCTAGGCCCCCGGGACCAGCTCAAGTTCATCATCGCCGATCGCGTCGACTACCTGTTCGCCAAGAAGGTCCTTCGCGAGAACGAGATCAATTGCCCGATCATCATGACCCCCGTCGGCGGCACCGAACTGAAGGACCTGGCATCCTGGGTGCTGAACGACCGGCTGTGGGTACGGGTGCTGCCGCAGCTGCACAAGCTCATCTGGGGAGAGAAGAGAGGGGTCTGATCTCGCCGTTGCATCGGTTCGCCCCATCAACGATCTTCGTTCCCCTCTTCCTTCAGCACCCTCTCCTCGCTCGACCGAGAGATGGCCGCGCCGACGATCGAGAGCACGCCGCCGAAGGACACCGCGATGGCCACGGACCTGGCTAGCTCATCGGCCAGAGGGCCGCCGGCGATGGCTCCGTAGTCCATCGACCCCATCATGAGGGTCATGAGTATGGTGGCCGTTGATATTCCCATGGCCATGCTCAGGTTCCTGGTGGTGGCCTGGATGCTCGATGCTAGTCCGCTCTTCTCCCTTGGCAGCGCCAGCATCATCTCGCTGTTGTTCGGCGTCTGGAACAGGCAACTGCCGACTCCCATGAGAAAGAACGCTGCCACGGTCAGCAGGACGTTGACAGTCAGGAACCCGTATGCCATGATGAAGAAGCCGCCGGCGCGGACGATGTGGCCGGCGCTCGCGTACGGGCGGAACCGCCTGGCGTCGTACATGCGGCCGACCAGAGGGGAGCCGAACATGGTCACCGCTGGAAGCACCATGAAGATCAGGCCCACGATGGTCGCTTCGTAGTTGAGCACGCCCTCGTAGTAGAACGGGCCGAGGATGGTCACCATGCTGAACGACAGGAAGAACATGACCATGCTCGCCCCGACCAGGGTGAACCGCTTCACCCCGAACACCGAGATGTCCATCAGCGGATGTTGCACCTTCCTCTCCTGGCGGACGAACAGGACGATGGCTGCCACGAAGGCGGCGAGGCCGATGACGATCTCTGGCGTCACCGCTCCGCTCTGCCCCACCCATCCGAGGGTGAGCATCAGCGAGGCCATGGATACGACCCACAGCACCGCTCCGCGATAGTCCATGTGCAGGCGGTCCACGAGTATCTCATCGATCCTCAGGACCTTCACCGCCACGATCGCCGCCACCGCGCCGATGGGGACGTTGATCAGGAAGATGGATTGCCATCCCACGGTGCCGACCAGGAAGCCGCCGATGACCGGGCCGAGCATGCCTCCCACCGCCACGGTGGAGCCGAGGAACCCCATGGCCCTTCCCCGGTCACGGACGTCGAACGACCGGAACACGATGGACGTCGACACGCTGAACAGCATGGATGCCCCGATGCCCTGCACCACCCGGAACAGGACCAGCTGCTCCAGGTTGGCGGAGAGGGCGCACAGCAGCGATGCCACGGTGAAGGCCGCCAGCCCGGCGGTGAACATTCTGGCCTGTCCGGTGCGTTCGGACACCTTGCCGGCGATGATGAGGAAGCAGGTCTGCGTCAGAAGATAGGCGGTCACCACCCATTGGGCATCCGCTACGGCCACGCCGAAGTCGGAGGTGATGGCCGGCAGCGCGATGTTGAGTGCCACCGCGTCCAGTACCGACATGAAGACCCCCACCATCACGATGGCTAGGGCGACGTACCTTCCGTTCATCGCCCCTGGTCCTTTCATGCCCTCCGCCAGAGCGAGAGGACGGAGTTAAATGTTGCGTTCTGGGGACCCTCGGAACGTTCCTGGCCAGGGTCGCGCGCGCGGCCTCGGCCGGTCCCTGCAATCTTAATATATATCCGCTCCGTTCATAGGGAATGAGTCAGTCCATGAACAGCGACCACGGGCAAGAACCACTGTTGATTTTGCGCGCGTTCTAGTCTCATCGCTGAACCCCTGGGCTAACTGAGGCGATTCTATGGTCGACCGAGGTAAGCTAGAGCAAGCACTGTCCTGCCAACCCCGTTCCCTCGACAGGAAGAGGGTGTTCACCAGTCCATACAATGCCCGTGTCATCTCTCCGGGCCTGCCGTCCGCGGTCACGGTGTTAGATACCACCCTCAGGGACGGCGAGCAGACGCCGGGCATAGCGCTGTCCATCGAGGACAAGGTCAAGATAGCGCGGGCGCTCAGCGATCTCGGGGTGGACGTCATAGAGGCCGGCTTCCCCGCATCGTCAGCAGGGGAGCGGGAAGCGATAGGGGAGATCGCGGCCGAAGGCCTCGATGCGCGCATCTGCGGCCTCGCCCGCTGCAACAAGAGGGACATCGACGCGGCCCTGGACTGCGGACTGGATTACATTCACACGTTCATCGCCACTTCCGACACCCATCTCCAGTACAAGCTGAAGATGACCCGGGAAGAGGTCAAGGCCAAGGCCGTGGAGGCAATCGAATACGGCAAGTCGCACGGGCTCACGGTCGAGTTCAGCTGTGAGGACGCCACCCGCACCGACCTCGATTTCCTCAAGGAGATGCATGTGGCGGTCCAGGGGGCGGGGGTCGACAAGATCAACGTGCCGGACACGGTGGGAACGATCGGCCCTCCGGCCATGGAATACCTCATCAAGGAGCTCGTAACGGTGACCAGGGTGCCGATCTCGGTGCACTGCCACGACGACTTCGGGCTCGCGGTCGCCAACACCCTGGCGGCGGTCAGAGCGGGCGCACGCCAGGTCCATGTGACCATGAACGGCCTCGGCGAGAGGGCCGGGAACGCGTCGCTCGACGAGACGGTGCTCGGCCTCATGGCCTTCTACGAGGTGGGCACCAACATCGACACCTGCCTCATCGGCCCCACCTCCAGGGTAGTGTCCCGCCTCACCGGCTACGCCGTTCCGCCCACCAAGGCCATCGTCGGCGCCAACGCCTTCGCCCACGAGTCCGGCATCCACGTCCACGGCGTCATGGGCGCCCCGTCAACGTACGAGGCGTTCGGGCCAGAGCTGGTCGGGGTGCAGAGAAACATCGTCATGGGCAAGCACACCGGAGCGCACAGCGTGCGGACCAAGCTGTCCGAGTACGGCATCGATCTCGACGACGAGCAGGTGGAGCACGTGGTGGAGATGGTCAAGAAGCTCGCCGACTCCGGAAAGGATGTGGACGATGCGGAGCTCGTAGCTCTGGCGTCCCACATACTGGGCAGGAGGGAGTCGCAGAAGGTAAAGCTAAAAGAGTTCGCTGTCTTCACCGGTATGAACACCACCCCCACCGCGGTCGTGTCGATCGAAGTGAACGGCGAGAAGAAGATCGGCTCCTCGACGGGCATCGGCCCCGTGGACGCGGCCCTCAACGCCATAAAGCTGGTGATGGGCAACGACATCCATCTCGTGGAGTACCGCCTCAACGCTATCACCGGCGGCAGCGACGCGCTGTGCGAGGTGAGCGTGAGGGTGGCGAAGAACGGAGAAAAGACGATAATGTCTATAGGGAAGGCCATCGGTTCGGACATAGTCCAAACATCGGTGGACTCCACCATGGAGGCCCTTGACCGCCTCTACTGCAGGAAGGAATGATAATGGCTAAGACAATTTCCGAGAAGATCCTGTCCGCCCGCTCCGGCGTGGACGCCTATGCTGGTCAGATCGTAGAAGCGGAGATCGACTACGTGATGGCCAACGACGTCACGGCGCCCCTGGCGTTCCGCGAGTTCGAAGGCCTGGAATGCGAACCGGTGAGGGACAAGATCGTGCTCATCCCCGATCACTTCGTCCCCAACAAGGATATCGCTTCAGCCGAGCAGGCCGCCGAGATGCGGCGGTTCGTGCAGAAATGGAAGCTGCCCAACTACTTCGAGGTGGGCCGCGGAGGAGTGTGCCACCAGGTCATGGTGGACGAGGGCTTCGCCGCCCCCGGCCGCCTCATCGTGGGCGCGGACTCGCACACCTGCACGTATGGGGGCATCAATGCCTTCTCCACCGGCATCGGCTCCACCGAGGCGGCTGCGTGCTTCGCCGAGGGCCGCCTGTGGTTCAAGGTCCCCGAGGCCATCAACGTAAAGCTTACGGGAATGTTCAAGAAACAGGTCTCCGGAAAGGACCTCATCCTCAGGATCATCAGCGACATCGGGGTCGACGGTGCGAACTACAAGGCGTTCGAGTTCTCCGGCCCCGGCGTGGCCAACATCCCCGTCAACGACCGCCTGACGGTCAGCAACATGGCCATCGAGGCCGGCGGCAAGGCGGGCATATTCCCGTGCGATTCCGCTACCGAGGCATACCTGAAGGGCCGCGTCAGGGGAGACTACTCCCCGGTCTCGGCGGACGAAGGCGCCGATTACAGCCGGACGCTCGAGTACGACCTTGGCGAGCTAGACTACATGGTGGCGTTCCCTCACCTGCCGAGCAACGGCAGGGTGGTCGGCGAGGTCGACGTTCCTATCGACCAGGCGTTCCTCGGCTCCTGCACCAACGGAAGGATCGAGGACCTGCGGGTCGCGGCCGCGATCATCAAGGGCCGAAAGGTCCGCGACGGCGTCCGCATGATCGTCGTGCCTGCTTCCACTGAGGTATACCAGCAGGCCATGGACGAAGGGCTGCTGTCCATATTCGCCAGGGCCGGAGCGTTCGTGTCCGGGCCGACCTGCGCCGCCTGTCTGGGCGGGCACATGGGCGTCCTGGCCAAGGGAGAGAAGTGCGTATCCAGCACCAACCGCAACTTCATCGGGCGGATGGGGCACCAGGGCTCGGAGGTCTATCTGGCCGGGCCTGCGGTGGTGGCGGCCAGCGCGGTCGCTGGCAGGATCGTCGCACCGGAGGTGCTGTGATGGAACAATTAAGAGGAAAAGTATGGTCGTTCGGCGATCACGTCGATACGGACCAGATCATCCCGGCGGAGAGGCTGCTCAGCGACAACAACGACCGGCTGGGCGAGTTCATGTTCGAGAAGGTCCGCCCCGGAATGACCGGACAGGTCAGCAAGGGCGACGTCATCGTGGCGGGAAAGAACTTCGGCTGCGGCTCGTCGAGGGAGCACGCTCCCCGGGCGCTGCTGCAGGCCGGCATCACCGCCGTCGTGGCGGAGTCGTTCGCCCGCATCTTCTACCGCAACTCGATCAACATCGGCCTGGTGCTGGTGGAGGCCAAGATCGAGGCCGACGAGGGCGATATGATCACGATCGACGTGGAGCACGGAACGGTCAGGAACGACAGCAATGGCAAGGAGTGGTCGATCCCCCAGTATCCTCAGTATATACGCGACCTCATCAGCTCCGGAGGGCTCATGAACCGCATCAAGGAGGCCAAGAGATGTATCGGATCGCGGTAGCCCCGGGTGACGGCATCGGCAAGGAGGTCATCGCCGAGGGCGTGAAGGTCCTCCAGGCCGCGGCCGACGCGGAGAACATCACGTTGCAGCTGGACTATATGGACCTCGGCTCCGACCGGTATCTTAGCACCGGCGAGCTCCTGACCGAGGACGACATCGAGTTCATGCGCGGCCGCCAGGCGGTGTACTTCGGCGCCATCGGCGACCCCCGGGTGGCGCCCGGGGTGCTGGAGAAGGGCATCCTCATCAAGATGCGCACAACCTTCGACCAGTACGTCAATCTCCGGCCTTCCAAGGCCTGGCATCCGTACACTCCGCTCAAGGGAGAGAAGAACTTCGACATATTGTTCCTGAGGGAGAACACCGAGGACCTCTACATGGGGGCCGGCGGCGTGCTGAATGGAAAGAAGGCCAGCGCGACCATGGGGCTGAAGCGCGGGCTGTACGATGTCGAGCTGACGCTGTCCTCATCGGCCTCGTCGGAGCAGGAGTTCGCCTTCGAGATCGGGATGATGTCCCGCCGCGGCATCGAACGGTTCGCCGACTACTGCTTCGAGACCGCCAAGCGTCTGGGGAAGGAGAAGGTCACGGCGGTCGACAAGGCCAATGTGTGCACCTCCCTGTACGGGCTGTGGAGAAAGGTCTTCGACGAGCGCTCCGCCGCCCATGGCATCGATGTCGAGTACATGTACGTTGACGCCATGGCCATGGCGCTGGTCCGCGCGCCGGAGCGCTTCGGCGTGGTGGCCTGTCCGAACATGTTCGGCGACATCCTCACCGACCTAGGCGCGGAGATCATGGGCGGCCTGGGCGTGGCCGCATCGGGCAACATATGCCCCGGCGGCGTCTCGATGTTCGAGCCGGTGCACGGGTCCGCCCCGGACATCGCCGGGCAGGGGAAGGCCAACCCGATCGCGGCCATCCTCGCCGGCAAGATCATGATGGATCAGCTGGGCCGTCCCGACATCGGGAGAATGATCGAGTTCGCGGTCAAGATGGCCATGAAGCAGAAGCTGGTGACCGCCGACATGGGCGGAACGCTCAACACCGTTCAGGCGGGCGACGCCATCGCCGAGCTGGTCCGCCAGTCCGGCTAAACCCCTTCCATCCTTTCTTCCATCAAGGCTATATTGACCTTACCGCTATTCTCGGCGCATGAAGAACAGGTGGTCCCTGATCGCGCTCCTCGTCCTTCTCGGCGGACTTGCGCTCATCGCATACGCCCTGTTGACGCCCGTCACGCAAGGGGGCGGCCACATGGGGGAGTTCCCCACCCGCTCCGGCTACGAGGTGCTAAACATCGTCCTTGCCGTCATCGGCGCGGCCATGGCCGCCGGGAGTGCAGTGCTCCTGCTCGTCCGGGACATGGTCCCTGCGATGGTCCCCTCGCCCCCTGTTCGATCGGTCGTGCAGGCCGCCGAGGTCGCCGAGGCCCCTGCTCCGGCCACGGAAGTCCCGACCGACGACTCGCGGCTAATCCTGCGCCTTCTCAACGGCGACGAGAGGGAGGTGTTCCGTTCGTTGGTGGATGCAGGAGGGGAACAGCTGCAGAGGGACATCGTGGAGGGGACCAAGCTCTCCGATGCCAAGATCTCCCGGGTCCTCGATCGGCTGGAGGGAAAGGGCCTGGTGGAGAGGGAGCGGAGGGGAATGGGCAATGTGGTCCGGATCGCCGTCGACCGGGCCAGTTAAGTGCTTTCTCACCCTTTGCAGGCTTTGTAGCGGCAAACGGTAAGTGCTTTTTCACTCAATGGTGAATCGTCCCGGACCATCCGGGAGGAATGCAGATGAAGACGACCAATGTATTGATAATCGGCGCGGTCGGCCTCGTGGCCGCCCTTCTCCTTACGGGAGCGGCCCTGGCGGCCGGGCCGGGCCAAACGGATGCGAACGATGCGAACGTCTCATATAACGGCGATCGTGAACGCGCCATGCTCTGCGACGGCAACACGTCCTGCGACGGGGAGTGCCTGCAGAACTGCGACGGTAATGGCACCATGCTTCGCGATCGTGCCTGCGTGCAGGACGGCGTCTGCGATGGTGAGCAGCTGCGCCATATGGAATGTGCCGGCCACCGCCACGCGTGCTGAAACCCTTTTCTTTCGGGGGCCTACACCCCCCCTTCTTTTTTAAGTTGCATCTTCCAGGGCGCGGTATGTCCGGTCCCATTCCCGGGCGATGACATCCCAATCGAACAGTGTCTCTGCCCGCTGCCTTGATGCCTGGCCCATAGAGCAGCGGAGGTCCTGGTCGGACAACAGTTCTAGCAAGCGCTCGGCCATGGCCTCTGGTTCCCTGGCGGGAATGATGTGACCGCATTCCGGGGTTACGATCTCCGGGTTGCCGCCGGCCGACGTCGCCACGATGGGCCTGCCGCATCCCAGCGCCTCGTACAGTGCGACCGCGCTCGGCTCATAGTACGATGGAAGGGCGAACACCTCGGCCATGTTGTAGTACAACGGCATCTCCTCTTCCGGGATCCCGCTGACGAACCGTAGCGCGTCCTTCAGCCCCAGGCCGGCCGCGCCTCTTTCCAGTTCGTCCTTCAGCGGTCCTCGTCCGATGACGACCAGCTGCGCGTCGGCGATCTCCCCGCGCACCAACTGCAGCGCTTTGATCAGCGTTGGGAATCCTTTCTGCTCCACCAGCCGGCCGTTGGACAGGATGATTGGTCCCGGTCCCAGGCCAAGACGCCCTCTAAGCTCTGAAGCGTCCAGCCCCGGCCGGTACAGGGCGGTGTCGACGCCGTTGTAGATGACCCCAGACCTGCCGCGGAACCGCTCCGGTATGGTCCCCTCCAGGGTGGCCTTGCTCACGCAGTTGATATGGTCGCACTGGTCGAACACCTTCTGCCCGAAGATGTCATCGAACAGGCCGCCCCACCGGTCGACCTGTCTCGAGATGCCCCTCGGCCTGGCGTTGTGTATGGTCAGGAGTAGCTTCGCCCCCTTCTGTTTGGCCTCGCGATATGTCGATAGGGGGTACCAGAAGCGGTTGTGCACGTGATAGGCGTCGGCACCAGAGCACCGTGTCCGCATTTCCCTGCGGATCCGGGGAGAGATGGTGAAGGGAGGGGGAAGGAAACCGGGAAGACGTTCCAGATACAACGATGGCGACCGCACCACCTCCATGCCGTCGATCTCTTCGACCTCCCTGCCGTAGGCCTGGGGGATCATGGAGGTTAGCACTTGTACCTCATGGCCATGGTTGCGCACCAGGCGCGAACCGACCTCCTTCACCACCTTCTCGGTCCCTCCCATGTAAGGGAAGAACAGGGGATCGAGCATGCATATCCTCAACTTATCCACCTCACCTGGCCCATCCATAATGATGGATATATAAATCAATGCTCCGCCGGGGTTCCCTGACATTGGAATGCCATTCCGAGGACCGATCGGGAAAAGCGTCGGAGAGCGCATCGGATGCAGAGGCCGGCTCCTCGGGACGAGCATCGAAGGTGATATGTCGCCTTATTGTCATCGGAGGGAGCATGACCGCGCCACCAGACGTGATGATCAGGCCCATGGCCCGCGAAGAGATGGACCTGGCCGTACGATGGGCCGCCGAGGAGGGATGGAACCCCGGCGTCCATGACGCCGGGGCGTTCTATGACTCCGATCCCACCGGTTTCTTCGTGGCCGAGAAGGATGGCGCCGTGGCGGGAACGGTGTCGCTGGTCTCCTACGCCGGCGACCTGAGCTTCGCCGGTTTCCTCGTCGTGCGGCCGGACCTTAGGGGGCAGGGCATCGGCGCGATGCTCATCCGCCACATGCTGGAATGCGGGAAGGATAGGAACATCGGAGGGGACGGCGTGCCGGCAATGTTGCCCACCTACCTCCGCAAAGGATTTCGCTTCGCCTATTGGAACCACCGCTTCAAAGGGCTGGGCGGGGGAGAGCCTGAGGGCGGCCTATCCTCGCTGGCCGACCTGCCGTTTGAGGAACTCGTGCGCTACGATGGCAGCATCTTCCCAGCGCCCCGCGAGCGGTTCCTCCGAGCGTTCCTCGCGCAGGAGGACACCACCGTCCTCATCTCGCAACAGGCGGGGAGGATCGACGCCTATGGTGCGATCCGGCGATGCTTGGAGGGCCACAAGATAGGGCCGCTGTTCGCCGACAACAGGGCTGCGGCCGAGAAGGTCCTGCGGGGGCTCGTGTCGACCGTGCCGGGGGAGCCGTACTTCCTCGATGTGCCCGAACCGAACGCCGACGGTATGGCAATGGCGCGCGACCTCGGCCTTACCGAGACCTTCCGGACCGCCCGCATATATACCAAGCAGCCGCCTGTTGCGCCCCTGCACAGGATGTTCGGCAACACCAGCTTTGAGCTGGGCTGACCCGGCGCCCCCTCGTTCTTACGGAATCGTTGACCAAGCGCCGCAAGCTCAGGCGAGTCTTCCGAGGTCGGTCTCGTTCCTCAGCTGGTCGACGAAATCGTCGAACTTGACCCCGTACTTGGGCGCCTTCTCTCCATGCCGCCTCACCGCCACGGTGCCGTTCTGCTCCTCCTTGTCGCCGATCACCAGGATATAGGGGATCTTCTGCAGCTCGGCGTCACGGATCTTGCCCTCCACCGTGCCATAGCTGAGGTCCAGCTCGACCCTATGCCCCAGCTCGAACAGCCGATCATGGATCTTGGTGGCGGCCTCGGCGTTATCGGCGCGGAACGATATGACGCGGACCTGCACAGGCGCCATCCAGGTCGGCAGGTTGCCGTTGAGGTGCTCCAGAAGGATGCCCATGAAACGTTCCAGCGAACCATACACGGTCCGGTGTATCATGATCGGGGTGTGCTCCTTGCCATCCTCGCCCACGTACCTGATATGGAACCTTTCAGGCATCTGGAAGTCCAGTTGTATGGTGGCGGTCTGCCACTCCCGGCCCAGCGAGTCCTTGATCTTGAAGTCGATCTTGGGGCCGTAGAATGCGCCGTCGCCCTCGTTGATCTCGAACTTGACGCCACGGGCGTTAAGCACATTCTTCAGGGTGCTCTCGGCCTTCTCCCACAGTGCGGGGTCGCCCATGGCGCCCTCCGGCTTGGTGGACAGCTCCATGCGGTACTCGAACCCGAATATCTTGTAGAACCGGTCCACGAGGTCGATCACCGCGCCGATCTCCTTCTCCATCTGCTCTTCCATGCAATAGATGTGCGCATCATCCTGGGTGAACTGGATGACCCTGAACAGGCCGGACAGCACGCCTGACAGCTCCACGCGGTGGACCTCCCCGAACTCCAGCATGCGTAGCGGCAGCTCACGGTAGCTCCGCTCCCGGCTGTTGAACACCAGGATGCCTCCGGGACAGTTCATGGGCTTGACGGCGAACTGCCGGTCGTCGTACTTGGTTAGGAAGATATTGTCCTTGTAGTGCGCCCAGTGCCCTGAGACCTTCCACAGTATGTCGCTCATCACCTGCGGGGTCTTGATCTCCTGGTAGCCGGCCTTGCGGTGCTCCTTTCTCGATAGGTCGATGAGCGCGTTCCTAACCACCAGCCCTTTGGGGTGCCAGAACACCATGCCCGGCGCTACGTCGTAGAAGGAGAACAGGTCGAGCTTCTGCCCGATGATCCGGTGATCGTTCTCCTTGAGCTTCTCCTTGCTCAGCCTGGATTTGGAGATTCTCTTGAGCAGCGCCGCTGGATCGATGTCCTCCGATTCGGCCTTTTTTCCTTCGATCCTTATCTCGCGAGATAGTTCAGAGAGAGGATGGCCCTTGCAGCTGATCTTGAACGCCTTGTACCAGCCGAACGGAACACGGTGCACCTCGTAGTCCTTCTGGGCGAGCGCCTCCTCCATGGCGCGAAGGATCCTCTTGGCCGTGTCTGGAGAGCCGAGCGACGAGGAGAGGTGAGCGTATGGATAGAGAGCGACGCGTCTGGACTTCACCTTCTTGGCGATGTCCTCGAGGTCTTCCACGGCCTTCTGCACGACTGCGTCGGGGCTCTCCTCGTCCTGCTTCTCCACGCTGATGAACGCTATCAGGATATCCTCGAAGCGGCCTCCTTTCTGCTCGTCGGTGATCTGTTCAGCAACTGGGGTGGCCTTCTTGACGGTGAACTCCAAGTAATCAGAATGAATGTAAAGGGTCTTCATTAGGTGGGCAAGTACCGCCTGACATATATTTGTTGTTTTTTAGGATGCTCATGCCGAAGTCCACTGGGCATCGCTCATGGGTTCCTCCTACCAAGTTTTAAATCGCTCCATCAGGTTCTCCGGCAGGGTTCAGATGAGATCTTTTCGATCCATTCTCGGCGACTCTTCAGCCGCCAAACCGATATTGGCCGTCATAGTGGTCCTCCTGTTGATCACCTCGACCGTGGGCGCTTATGCCGTGTTGATCGCCGGCTCGCCCGATAAGGGGGTGGAGGCCGGTGACAAGGTCGTGGTTAACTACATCGGCAGCTTCGACGACGGGCGGGTGTTCGACACCTCCCTGTGGAGCGTGGCGAACGATTCCGCGATTCCCAAATCGCTGTTCTTCACACTGCGGGGAAATGAGACCAAATACGCTCCCCTGGAGTTCACGGTGGGCGGGTATCAGATGATCACCGGGTTCGACCAGGGCGTCCGGGGAATGAAGGTCGGAGAGACCAAGCAGTTCAACGTGTCGGTCGCTCAAGGCTATGGGCCGATGGATGCCAGCCTAATAAAGACCATGCAGCTGGAGGAGACCATCGCGGTCAAGCAGACCCTGGACAAGGCGGCTTTCCAGCAGATGTTCGGCCATGATCCTGTTACCAGCGGAGTCAACAATGCGAACCACGCCAGGCTGGGCATTGAAGCGAGGTACCATATGGAATCCAACAAGGTCGTGGTCGAATTCATCCCCCAGCTCGGCAAGACCTACCAGGTATGCTCGTCCGCGAACGCCGGTGGTTGGACCGTCAAGGTCACATCGATCGAGGGCGGCAACATCACGGTGAGGCATCAGCTGACCGAGGATGACGAGTTCATGGTTCGCGGCTACGACAAGGCGGGAGTCCAGTATGGAAAGGGAAAGCTCAATGACTTCTACGTCGACGACATAGACGTCGATGCCGGTACCTTCGTGATGAACTACAATCTCGAGCACAAGGGCCGCGTCCTGACCTTCACCGTCACCTTGGTGTCGGTCGCCTGAACCCATTAACGCACGGGAGCGAGGCATCCCGCCTCGCTTCCTCTACTTGTTGACCTCGTTCCGATAGATCTGCTCCATCCGCGACGCGATATTGTCCCAGCTGAAGCGGGCGATGTGCCTCTTGGCGCGCTGCCCCATATCGTGCCTCAGATCATCGTCCTTCAGCAGGCGGTTGAGCGCCGCTGCGATGTCGGAAGGGGAGCGCGGCGGCACCAGGATGCCGCCGTCGCCCACCACCTCGGGCAGTCCGCCCACGTCAGACGCCACCACTGGCTTGCCGTACGTCATCGCCTCCGCCACGGCCAGGCCGAAGCTCTCGAACAGCGATGGAATGGCGAATATCTTGCACGACGACATCAGCCTGACCTTCTCCTCCTCGCTGACATGGCCAGTGAACATCACCTTGTCCTCGACGCCGAACCGCTTGGCTAGCGCCTTGAGCCGCTCGGCCTCAGGTCCCTGCCCCATGATCACCAGCCTGCTGTCGACCGACCGCATGGCCTCGATCAGGTATCTTACCCCCTTGGTGCCGACCAGCCGCCCGGTGAAAAGTATGAAGTCCTCCTCTGAGGTCGCCCCGTCGTACATGTTGACGCCGAGCGACACCACATCGGTAAGCTCCTCCCGGAACCCATGGGTCAGCAGGTCGTCGCGGACGAAGTTCGAGACGCAGATGGTGCGGCGGTCGTGGATCAGGCGGCAGAACAGCGCATCGTTGATGGTGCTGAGCATCCTGCTGGCGCCGCTCCCCTCGCCGTAGGTGTTGTGGAAGGTGAACATCCACCGGCCGTTGTATCGCCTCATCGCCCTGGTGTACGAAGGCGCCCACCGGTAATGGAAGTCCACCACGTCAGCGTCCAGCGATTCTAGCGCTTCGAGGACGCCGGGCGTGTTGACGTACGGAGGATTGTAATCGCCGATGAAGCGGGAGGGAAGGCGCATGATGCGGTAGCCGTCCATCATCTCCTCCTCCTCCTCCGTTCCGGGAAGCCGGGCCGTCAGGACGATGATCTCGTGCCTCGACGAAAGCCGCTTCGCTATCTCGTGGTTGCGATGCTCGATCCCTCCCATGTAAGGGAAGTGGAACGGGTTAAGCTGGACGATTCGCATCCTCGCACATCCTGTTCTTCATGCGGTTCTTGCGTATGATGGTGGCGATGAAGCTCAACACTATCACCACCAGCACCATGATTATGGTGACGGTGGTAGCGGTGCCCTTCTCCATATAGGCGAGGAAGAACCCGCTTAGCAATAGGATCAGACCGTACTTGGTCATGCCGCCCACCAACAAGTACAGCACTGAGCGTTTGAGGTCCCAATGGCACAGCGCCACGAAGGCGCCCATGAACGGCAGCACCGGCGCCACGCGGTTGATGAGGATCATCTTCTCATCCTGGCATACCAGGAAGTCCCGGTAGCTCATGATCGCCCTCTGCAGGCGGGCAGGCACTCTCAGCCGGCGGACCACTTCATAGAGGGTTAGCAGCCCGGCGACCTCCCCCACGGCGATGGCAAGCAGCAGGAGGGCGGCCAGGAGGATAGGGTCGAGGCCGTATCCCTGCACGAACACCAGCACGGTGAACAGCTCCGGCAGCGTAGGGAAGATCACGGCGTCGATGTAGAATAGCAACAGTATGCATAGGACGCCGCCTATGGCGCCGAGCGGTCCGAACAGGTCCGCGACGATATATCCTATGCCCAGGTCGCTCATTCCTTCAGGTAGATGGCTGTGCTTTAAAAAATCCTTCCGTTGCCATGCTGCTTCTTGCGTTCGATGGCGAACTCGTACAGGTCGAGAAGACTCGCCACGCTGCCGTCGACCGAGTAGCTCTCCGCGGTGGCGCGGGCGGCCCTTCTGACATCGGCGGAGCAGTTCAGGGCGTCCTTCATGGCCTCGGCGCATGACGCCGGGTCGTCCTCGAACAGGAAGCCGTTCTCCTTCGGCCTTACCATCTCGGCCACCGCGCGGTAGTTGATCCCTGCCACCGGCTTGCCGGTGGCCATCGCCTCTAACGCAGCGAGCCCCTGGGTCTCGAACTTGGATGCTATGGTGAAGGCGTCGCAGGCGGCGTAGAACTGCGCGAGCTCGGAGTCGGGGACGAAACCGGTGAAGATGACCTGCCCTTCCAGCCCCTTCTCCCTGGCGCTCTGCATGTAGTGCTTCTTGGCCGGGCCCTCGCCAACGATCATGAGCCTTGCGTCAGGCTCATCGTCCGCCAGGAGGGAGAATCCGTCGAGGAGCAGACCGATGTTCTTCTCCCTCGCCACGCGTCCAACATGCATGAGCACCTTCTCACCGTTCAGGCCGTACTTCTGTCGGACCATCGATCCGTCGTTGTGGGGGGTGAAGCGCTCGCAGTCCACGCCGGTCGGGATGACGTCGACCCGGCGCATGTCCGGGGCGTACTTCAGCAGCTCCTGCCGGATGGCCTCGGTCGGCGCCACCACCGCATCGGCCCGTTCGAGCAGCTGGCGAAGGTATATCCAGAACAGCCGGTTGGTCATCCACTCCGGGATCGGAAGCCGGGCATAGTATTGGGCTGCCTCGGTGACCATGGTGTGAAACGTCACCACCACTGGCTTGACCAGGGCGCGGGCGGCGAACATGGAGCGGACCCCCATGAACAGCAGGCCGTGTGTGTGGATGAGATCGACGTTCAGCTTCGACAATATCTCGCACTTGTTGGTCGGATAGATCGGAACTGTGTATCCCGGGTAGCTCTTGAAAGCGGTGGAGCGGAAATAGTACACGTCCCCCTCCCGATCCGCCTTGTCCCATGGTTCAGGGGCGAAGATGAAAACCTCGTGCCCGAGCCGCTCCAGCCCCCGCTTGGTCAGCAGGATGGAGTTGACCACCCCATCCTTGGCAGGGTGGTACGAATCCGTGAACATCGCGATCTTCATTCAACCAGCTTCCTAAGCTTGCCCAGGACGTCCTCGGGACCATGGCCCAAGAGGCAGATGATCGCCTCTTTTCCGGGTCCGCCGAGGTCGAACACCGCATCGGGAACGAAGCCCCCTGCCTTTAAGCCGGTATCCGTTAAGTTCTCCCTATCGATAACGCTTGCCCTCTCCACCGGCAGTACTAGCAGCCCCTTCCTCCTCGCTACCTCGACGGCTTCCGGAGAGTGGCGAACGCTAAGGGCCGAGCGCATGCTGCGGTCCCTTTCCATGGCGGCCAGGACAAAGGCTGACATGCGGAGATCGGAAGAGCGTCGTGTAGGGAAAGAGTGTAGAT
>ENA-UOOH01000570-UOOH01000570.1-fermentation-metagenome-genome-assembly--contig:-NODE-570-length-41419-cov-10.817547_pt1 | contig 41419 bp, 43 predicted proteins | sample MGYA00245778_ERZ724025 | MGnify/ENA primary metagenome ERZ724025 (study PRJEB28704, sample SAMN03018313) | fermentation metagenome | biome: anthropogenic terrestrial biome; feature: soil; material...
ATCCCGAGTATAAATTCTATATCCGTTGCACTGCATTTTTGATTAACATACTCAGTATAACTACTCCACTCATATTTTGCCGCCTCTGCCACTATTCCCGCTTTTATTGCATATTACGCGTTTTCAGAACCACAAGTTCAGTTTTATAAAACCAGCGATACGCAGTAAAGAAACCACCAGTTCACTTATCAGTACCGCCCCGAAGGGCGGTGCTTACAGATTCGTTCTTTGAAAATTTAATGTTGAGAGAAAAGCTCCCTCATGTTTAACTTTCCAGCACGTAGCAAGCTCAATAATTTGATTTTTATCAAGACCTCTGTCAGCGTAATAGATGGTATTTACATCCGCATCACTGAAAGGGAACCTGGCCTGTTTCATAAGCCTTTTAGCCCGGCTGTTATTTTTCTGCTGATAAAGACTGTCGATGGCCATGTTGAGACGTTCGTCAAAAGCCATCCCAGTGTAAAGTGTGGGACTGTTATCCTGAATCTCAAGAATATCAATGAGTTCATCAAGGTTCAATTCACGTAATTTACGCTTGGTTTCATCACTTATCATAATGACTACCTCCGTAATACTCGGGACCTCTTACATAGCCACCGGAACTGTTCTTTGCCTCAGCAGCTGTAATGTCTCCGCTTTTCTTTTGGAGATAGACAATGTCTTGATTGCTTGCCAGGATTGACTTAAGATGTTTGTAACGTGGTATCCGAATATTGGGCAGGGCAATTTCACAAGCGGTTTCGAGGCGCTCATTGGAATAGGTTCTGCTCAGTTTCAAAACTGACAGGGCTGAGTTGTTGCCCTGTTCTTTTATGGTTACACCATTAAAAATGCGTTCTATCACTTCATTTGTCTTAGGGCCGATACTGCTGGCCCATTGCTTCAGCCTCATATCGTTCATTTCCGGCTGGTTGAAGGCATCCGGCATATCTTCCTTATGTGTGTGGTATTGGTTAGTTATGTACCCAGGAAATTTGGGATGTGTGGAAATACGCTGATGGTTGTTGTAAACCTCAATGATTGTGTCCGTTATCTTTATATCCGCGTACTGACCAACATAAGCGTAGGGAACTGAATAATAATTCTTTCCAATACATATGTGAAAGTTGGGATATACCTTATGGTTGTATTCCCAGGAAGCCACTTCATAAGGCACAGCAGGCAGGTGGCGAAGATACTTACGCTCGTCTTCAAAGACTTCAGCCCTGCTATACTAAAGTGTCCCCCTTTCAAGACGAAGATTTTCAGTTTGATAGTGAACCTTATATTTCCAATTGATATGAGCCTACCACAGCAACATTGCGGAATTCTGATCCGGTTAAGCCGCCTTTCTTCCTAAGTAAACTTCTTCTGGCGTCAGGTAGTCATGTGTTTGATGTGGCCGTTCGGTATTGTATTCTTCGATGTATTCTCTGAGTCCGATCCTTAGGGCTCTCGGTGTCATATATTCATAGGGGTAGATTCGCTCAGTTTTAAGACTCCTGAACCATCGTTCTATGATAACATTATCAACCCAACGGGCCTTGCCATCCATGCTCTGTCTGATGTTTGCGTTTTTTAGATACACTGTGTAATTGTCACTTGTAAACTGGCTACCCTGGTCACTGTTTATGATTTCTGGCTTCCCATGTCTGCTGATAGCCTCTTTAACCGCAACCAGGACAGGTGCCGTGTCAAGAGTGTCTGACAGTTCCCATCCCACAATATAACGACGTACCAGTCGATGATGGCTGTCAGATACATATGACTTCTGCCCATCCTAATATATGTGATATCAATTGACCGCACATGGTTAGGCCGATTAATATCGATATTTCTTAACAGGTAAGGATATATTTTGTGCTGCATATTGCGCTTGGACAGGTTCGGTTTGGGATAGACCGCATAGATTCCCATTTCATCCATATAGCGTTTAATCAACTTACAGCCAACCGCAATGTGATCTTCAATCTGCAGCCTGTTTCGCAGTTTCCTTACCCCGAGATAGGGCATCTTGGTATGCCCGTAGTCAAGCCTGTTCTTGATCTCATTTTCGCGATCGTGATCTTGTTCTACAGGCGTATAATAGACACTGGTTCTATTAATTTCAAGCAACTCACATTGCCTGGTAACCGACAATTTATCATTTTTTGTAACCAGATTTAGTCTGCCAGTCACTCCCAAGCACTTGTCCATATTTTTTTTTGAGCCAGTCATTCTCAATCGTGAGTTGACCGACCTTTGCCATTAGTTCATTTCGTTCCTCATCGAGCGCTCTTTCTTTGGCATGAAGATCTTTCTCGCGTTTGCTTTCTGAAAACACCTTTGCAGCGTTTTCCAAAAATTCTTTTTTCCAGTTTCGCAATTGGTTGGGACTTAACCCATGCCCGGCTGCCAGTTCGCCGATCTGTTTTTCTTCCTTGAGAATCTCCAGCACAATTTTCGTTTTGAATTCAGCTGTAAATTGTCTTCGCCCCATTTTATGTGAACCTTCTTTCCTGACGGTTTCCCGTCTTTTATTCTATCAGGTTCACTTAGAATTCCGAAAATTTTGTCTCAATTCATGGGTACATTAATAACAGGAAACATTGCTCTACCTCCCTTATTAAATGAAGTATATATGTAATTACGCCAAAAATATCCATAAGTATTATATATACAAGTTTATCAGGTGAGGTAAAAATATGCTTAATGTTCTTTACCCCCAAAATATTTTTTTATAAAGAGGTGTTACAAAAGCTGCTTTAAAGTGTTTATATACTATGAAAGGAAAAATTTGGACAACCAGAGATATGTTTGGGTAGGGAGATGATGTTATGAAAGGGGTGATTTTTAAAAACTTATTTATTCAATCAAATAATTATGGAGGGTGAAAACGTGGAATATTATAGCAATAATTACGAAAGGAGGTTTTTATTAAGTATCCCCTAAATATACTGTTTTTTTATGATGGTGGTAATTATGTTAAGAGAATGGGCTTATTTGTTGGTTTTTTTAAAATATGAGAAGTTATTCCAGCTGAGGTATTAAAAGAATATGAGAATATGCGATTTGTATTTGGACAAGAGGATACCTCCGTATCTAACGAATCAAAATTCATTGACAATAATAAGAGTGGCATTATTATTGTAACAGGTACTTCTGGACGGTCTGGACCTGCTAATAATCTATTTCATGATGGCAAGACAGTCGCTACGGGACCTTCAAATTTAAGCACGACATCAACCTTAGAAAAAAATATTAGTGGTTCTATTGTAACTGTATCAAGTGCTTATGATTTTTCGTCAAATTCAACGCTTTCATATGCATCAGCTTACTATAATGGAGTAGCAGGTCTATATAGAACAGTAAGCTATCATGTTTCTACCCCCCCTGGGTATACTCCATGGACAGCGACTTCTTGTGCAAATCTAAATTTTGCTCAGGTGAATTAAATAGCAATAACCTAATCTGAATAAAACTAGCGCCACCATCACAAAAAATATTTACCTTTGAATTTAGGTATATTATATAAGTATCTTGCAAAAGGACGATTAGAACGGGAAACTAGATTAGGGCATGGTGAGAAATGAGGTCAGCGAAATGTTGGAATTGTTAGATAAGTATTTAGCGGTTATTAATGCAGTTATAGCCACAGCTTCTATTATCATTTTATATGCGTTATTTGGTTTATTGCGTAAAAAGTTTGATAAGCCTAAATCATTTTGGATAGTATATTGGGCATCGAGTTTAATTGTTTTGCTAGGCACTATATTTTTATTAAGTATTTATATTAAACTAAACTATACTTTAGCAGGGCGTGCAGTAGGCATAATGTGGAAAAATAATGAGTTGTTTTTTTATAGTCTGGTGTATTTCCTCGCCGTGCTCGGCATTTTCTATTTATGGTATAAAAAAGGGAAAAGACCTGTTTCTCACGCTGTAATCTTCTGGGTATTAGCTATTGTTTTGAGCTATCTTCTTTTCAAAGCCAGTATACTAATAATCAAGTATTTTATTATACTTAAATTTTTATAGCTGAAGAAAGAAGCCAGTCAGGTGGATTCCAATCAATTCTTGGTTATATAATATGTTGGCCATGTTTTATATCGGAAATATTATTTTACATCGTTTTTATTGTTGTAACAATTGAATTAGTAAGGCCTTGGTTTAATTCTAAAACATCAAGCAAAGATATGCAGTTTGATAGTGAACTTTATATTTCCAATTGATATGGCCTACCACAGCAACATTGCGAAATTCTGATCCGGTTAAGCCGCCTTTCTTCCTAAGTAAACTTCTTCTGGCGTCAGGTAGTCATGTGTTTGATGTGGCCGTTCGGTATTGTATTCTTCGATGTATTCTCTGAGTCCGATCCTTAGGGCTCTCGGTGTCATATATTCATAGGGGTAGATTCGCTCAGTTTTAAGACTCCTGAACCATCGTTCTATGATAACATTATCAACCCAACGGGCCTTGCCATCCATGCTCACACTGGATTGGGATCATAATGGTTGGACCGAATGGAGAGATTTTTACACGGAGAAAAGGGCCTGCGGTGAGACTACCGCCTACGAGGCCGGCGAGCCTGTATATCATTTCACGGTAGCATATTTGAAAACCCCTGCTGGGGGAATTGTTGGAAGACGTTATGGTTACGGTACCGGAAGTTCACACGCTGAATCCGATTGGGGCTATGCAGGATTTACAGCCGTCACCGGTTACGGACTCCCCTAAAAAAACAGTCTCCCGGATACATTGTATTGTATTCGGGAAACCACCTAATATTAGGAGGTAAGATCCGGTGAAATTGAAGCAAATTACTTTCGAAGAATATGTGCTGGCAACGGTGTTTGTCGCCGTCTCATTCCTTTCACTGGTATTTGCTGGCTATATGACGGCCACTTATGATGCCGAAAGATTGAGCCAGGGCTTTTACGGATCGAACACGGTTTACCGGCAGGTGAATGATCCGGAAAACCAGTTGGATTATGAAGCCCTATACCGTGGTATGAAGGACGCCATTCTCTTTCGGGAGCTTTCCGGTGACCGCGTCCGAGGGGTCTTCTTGCGAGGAGATGTTGAATGGCCACCTCTGTTGGGAGGCCGTTTTTTTGCAGAAGACGATTTTTTTAACGGAAAAAGATTGGTGGTGGCGGGCAATGCCTATGATCCTGTTATTCAGAAGCGAAATGGGCAGGATTATATAGAAATTAACCAGGAATATTATGAGGTAATCGGCCGATTGGGTACAGGAGAAATCAGTAAACTTGATGATATGCTGCTGGTAAATTTGGAGGCAATTGACCTGGGTAAGAGTGGAATTTATGCCATCGATGGTAAATCAAGCGAGAAAATAACTGCGGCCGACAGCCTTTTGAAAAGCGAGGTTGTAAATGCCGGGGCAAGCTATGATGTGATTGAACGTGAACCCTCCGGTATCAAACGCCTGTTCAAATACGAACAGAGCAATACGCTGCTGTATGTAGTGCTGTTAATGGTCTTTTTACTATCCAGCGTAGCCGTCAACCTATCGTTTTACGAAAAAAAGAAGAGTGAAATTGCGGTGCAGCGCCTAATTGGGTTTAGCTCAGCGCAAATTGTCGGGCAGATGCTCAAGCATTATGCGCTGCTTGCCCATATCGGGTATATTGGTGGACTGCTGAGTGCTCTTCTCCTGATATATATGGGCATTATCCGCTTATCCTCCCCTCTGGTTGCTGTTGCATCCTATCCGGCTGCAATGTTATTTGGGCTGCTTGTGATTACGGTACCGGCAGTCCAAGCCCTGCGTAGTCCGACCCGGGAATTACTGAATGAGTGAGGAGGAATCTATGATACGTGGCGAACTAATGGATAGCATCAGACAAAATACATTGCTGGGACTCATCATTATCTTGCTGATTGCAACCGGCCTGGTTTTTGTCGGAATAGGCCTTCTGGGCTTTAACCGGGTAAATGGTTATTTTCTAGATTTCAGTTCGAAATACGAAGAGAATCATATTTATGCATTGTATGATCCTTTTAACTCCAATGATATACTGCAAGCCTTCCTTGATGAAGGCAATAGTGAGGAAAGGCTGATGCGCTTTTATGATCGCCTGGCAAATAATCCCTACTTCCAGTACCTGGACTTGAATTATCAAAGCATACTTGTCCAGGACTATGCCGGGCCTGACAAATTTGTTGACGGGTATGAAGAAGGTTGGGCTGAATCCAGTAAATCTGTAAAACTCAATGGAAGATTATACAGATCAGTTAAAGGTATGCAGTTCGGCGAACCGGTTTTCTCCATCTTTAAGCCTCAGTTGCAATCGGGGCGCAATTTTCTGCCTTCCGAATACGAATACCAGCAAGGTATGCCCATCCCGCTGATCTTAGGTTCCGAGTACAAAGGCCTCTATGCTTTAGGTGACCAGATAAATATTGATTTCCTGGGCCTGCAAAGTAAGGCAAAGGTGGTTGGGTTCTTTGCGAAAGACAGTTATGTCTTCCTACATGGTGACATCTGTTACCTAGACCGTCGTTTGGTTATGCCTAGCCTGGAATTCGATCACCCTCCCCTGGGTGCTCCCATACCAGATTACTTGTTCCGTTTCTATCACCTTAAAACCTCTGGATATATCCTTAGCCAGGACCTCAATGCTGATCGATTGCAGGTCTTAATCAATCAATTCTGCCGGGAGTGCCACCTGGATGGCTGGCAGATTGAAGGAGCGCATGTCACCCGGTTGGATATCCTGAATACAGAAGGCCATAAATTTTTCATAATGTTTCTCACGATCAGTGCGGTAGTGTTTCTATTTACCTTCATTAGCATAATCCTGTCCCTGTCTCTCAAAATCAAGAAAAACTTGCCCACCTACGCGGTACACCTGATCAGCGGTGCCACCATCGGTAATATAAAATGGATGATTGCTGCCGAGATTGCCTTTTATCTGATCATTGCCAATATTCTAGCCGCTGTTTTTTCTCTGTTCCGACTCGGTTACATCGGCTTTAACCCAGTTCCACTACTAATCTCAACAGTGATAGGATTCACGGCTTTGATTATTCCTTTTCGCCAGATTGACCGGCTAGATGTAAGCATCTATTTAAGGGGGAAAAGATAAATGTTGATTCAACTTAATAATATTCATAAAGATTACGGACAGGGTGATAACCTGGTAAAAGCTCTGGACGGACTTTCATTACAGGTAGAAAAAGGTGAGATGGTAGCTGTGATGGGCAAAAGCGGCTCCGGTAAATCCACTTTACTCAATGTCATTGGAGGCCTGGACACCATCGACAGGGGCGACTATTTTTTTAACGATGACAGGATAATTTTTACAAATCAGAACCAACTGGCCCGTTTTAGGCATAATAAAATTGGATTTATCGTGCAGAATTTTGCCCTAATTGGTCGTAAAACAGTATTTGACAATATTGCCTTGCCTCTAAAATACAACCGTCTGGCCCGTAGCGAAATCAAAACTAAAGTAATGGCAGCAATAAGTAACATGGGTCTACAAGATAAAGTTAACCGTTATCCCTATCAGCTTTCCGGGGGACAATGCCAGCGGGTGGCTATTGCCCGAGCCTTGATCAATGAACCAGCTCTCCTTCTGGCGGATGAGCCCACCGGGGCTCTGGATTCCCGTACTGAAGAGGAAGTCATGCGGGTCCTGCTGGAATTCAACCGGCAGGGTAAAACCATGCTCATTGCAGTGGTCAGGCACGCTTCCTCTCTCTGCCATAGAAGAATAGCTTCCGCCACCCACAATAATGTGATCTAGGACTTTGATCTCCAACGGATGAAAAATATCTACAATTCTCTGGGTCATCGCTTTATCTTCTAGGTAGTAAAGCTGCTGGAAAAGCTGGGTGTAGAGCATGCCGACGATGAAATTAAAAGACGAATCGTTGTCGGGGATCACGGCAAAGAGGGCCGTCTTTTTCTCCCCGATGGCGGGCAGCGCCATTTCATCCACCGTGGTGATGCCCGCGATGGTGGACAGGTTGAACTTTTCCAGCCGGACGCCCAGGATGACCACCGGTGGTAACCGGTGGCATGCACATGCCCTATAAGGGCATAATACTGGCAGCGCCTTAAGGCGCATTGAAATTCCGCCAACCGCAGGTTTAAGTATGCAAATACTCGTGTATTGGTAAAGATATCAGCTTTTGAAGTAATAGCCTTGGATGAAAGCCACCGGGAAATAGTTAAACACGAAAGGTTCTATGGGGAGCATAAACAGCAAAGCATGCAGTGGCTACCCTACCTGACGCAACTATCCAGGTGCCCTGGAGCACTAAAGTATATAGGAATCTACCAGATGCTACCCGATCCAATCCAAGAGTACCTATTTGATAAGCTGGATAGTTTAATATCATTACTTCAGCCTAAAAAAAACCATGAAGATTAGGATGGCAAAATAGGATCACATCTTTATTATCGCCTTTTCTCTAAAACGATGCAAAAACAATGCCAGAAATGATTCTCCGTGTAATTGTTTATGAAGAGAACAACCACCATAAGATCTAAAACCTGTATCATTCACATTATCAACGTGAGAAGCAAAATGTTATAAGGATTCTGCCCGCAAGAAAAAAACATTCGTTATTTTTGGCATCCATGAAAGCCTGATTAACAACATGAGCCGCGTTTCCTCTTGATAAATGGTCATAATTCTGATATAATATTGCTGCAAATATGAGTAGGGAGGTTTTGAGATGCCAAATATACGGCCTATCTCGGATTTGAGGAACAATGCCAATGATATTTCGGAGATTTGCCATCAGACCCGCGAGCCGGTTTTCATCACCAAAAATGGCGTGGGTGACATGGTTGTGATGAGCGTGGAAGCATATGAGCGCCAACAGTCGCTGATTAACCTATACGCTAAACTGGCCGAAGCTGAGGAAGAAATCATAAGTGGCGCAGAGGGCGAAGATTTCTTTGAGGTGTCGAGGCAGTTAAGGGATATGGTGCATGGACAGCTATAAGGTAAAAATATATCCCGCCGCCAAACGGGATTTTATGGACATTGTCAATTATTTAAACACCCTGTCCGCCGATGCTGCGCTCCGGTATTACGATCTTCTCGTAGGAAAAATAGGCAGTCTGTCGCAGATGCCGGAGCGTTGCCCTTATGTGCGGAACAATCCACTGAAGGCGAAAGACTACCGTTGTCTGGTGGTGGAAAGCTACCTTGTGTTCTACGTTGTGAAGGGCGACACCGTTCAGATCCGCCGTATCCTTTACGGCAAACGCAATTATGAATGGCTTCTGTAACAGTAATGATAAAGACCGCCTTTGCTTGTCTGCGTCTTAGTTATCTTAATAGTGGCCCGGAAGGAAATAATATTTATATTAGTTCCTTCAATAAATAAGAAGAATGTGCAGGATGTTATCAATCTTTCGTTTCTTTTTTGCAGCATATGCCTAACGCCCTTATATTAAGTACAAGTGTTATTACAGCAAGTATTACGGCAACCCATATTAAAGACCCAATTGTATCCATGAGAGCCGACCAATCTTGAATTTGTACCCTATGATTAATTTCGAACAGCTGCAAACACAGTGATGCAACACAAGCACTAAAGCTAACAATAATGAAACTAAAGCAATTTTTCACTGCTCCCTTTCCAGGGTATTTAATAGCTAAAATGGGAACAATCCATGCAGTAAGTCCAAGTAACAGACTTCCTAAATTCAGTAAACTTGATATTGACATTAATATTCTCCTTTCATATCGAACTGTCGCTTGCAAAATTCTACTGATGCGCAACATATAACTAATGGGAAATTCGCTTTTAGCGAACGTACCTACTTATAGGATTCCTGTGCACAAATTCATTATAAGTTTTTTATCGCCATCTGCCGCTATCACCCGCGTTTTATAACTCCCTCGCATCTTTTATTTCAACGTAACCTGCACCTCTTTACCGAGGGAACGGGCAACCTTAGACAGAAAGTCCAGGGATGGATTGTACGTCCCACTTTCCAGGCGGCTGATATTAGATTTCTGGGTCCCAACCCGAAGAGCCAATTCTTCCTCCCGGGTAATATTTTGGCTGGTGCGCGCTTCAATGATTTGCGGAATCACACCATCCCGCGGTTTCAGCTTTTCGTATTCAGCTTTGAATTCTTCGTCCTTCATCAAAAGATCTTTCACTTCGGAAAACTTTGCTCCTGCCTTACTCATTGTCACACCTTCTTTCATAATCTTCTTTATAACGCAGTGCCCGTCCAATCTCTCTTTGGGGAGTCTTTTGAGTTTTTTTGGTGAAACTATGAAATAGCACAAAAGTCCCTGCTACGCCTTAAATACGATATTCTGACTGATTCCAGTTACCCGAGCGATTTGCCGCTGCGTTACACCTTCACTTTTTCCAGATCTTATATGTTTTCATTTTTTAATACATCAATAATATTCTCTTTCTTTATCTTTGAACTTGCATATAGCATTGTCGTACTAACCATTGCCAAGATAGCAATTATGGCCACGATAACGCTGGCCCACGGAATAATAAATGCGAAGGCAAAAGAATTGCTCAGAATCCGGTATATTAAATACATCATGACAAAACTAATGGGCAGCCCGTAGAGCAAAGCCTTTATCCCATAGAACAAGCTCTCATATTTAATCATTTTATTAAACCCCTGGGGTGTCATACCAATTGATTTTAGTACTGCAAACTCTCGCCTGCGGAGCAATACGCTGGTGGAGATGGTGTTTAAAATATTGGCCACGCAAATGGCAGCCATAAGTAATACAAAGCCGTAGAAAAACACACCGATAAAGGTATTAACCTGTAAATTTCGTTTGTATGCTGCTGCAGCATCATAAATATGCAAGTTGGCAATTGACGTTTGCTTTTGGTATTCTTTAATACCTTCAACCAGGCTGATAGGATCGGAACTTTTAATAAGCATATCAACATATGTATTATCAAATTCTTCCGGCAGCTTCGCTTGCATAATGGCGTACACTTCCTCTGATACGAAAAGCATCGCCTGATTGGGATCAATCAGACTGGTTTCACCAATCGGAGTTGTATCTGCCAAGGCTATGATTTGCAACTCAGTACTATAATCACTGGGCTCCCCGTTAATCTGGTGAATAAATTGCAAACTCTCCCCTGCCTCGATATTAAAGCGGTTCATACGCATGTATTTTTTATCCGGCGTTTTTATTGTTACCGTATTAAAGAGTATGCCGCCGGGATTCTTGGTATCTTTTAAACGTAAAACATCCATCCCGTTTTCCTTGGCATATTTATTAAGAGCTGCGTCATCAATAGACTTTATCTGAAATTGCATAGCAAATGTTTCGGCAGCTTGCTCTTGATTACCCGGTTGCACATTGGTATTCCTTGCAGCAGCCATTAAGTCGCCGCCCACAGTAGCTACAGCTTCCATATTCTGCTGCTCGATGACTGATTCATCCACATAATCCATCCTGGTGATGGCAGTATAAAATTCCTTTTTTTCCTGGGCTGTGGCCGAGGAAGTAACAAACACCTTAATATCATAAGGTATACTGCCCGCAGCAAGCTCGGCTGATTTTTGTGAGAGCATAGACAGGGAAGAAACGGATAAAAACAGGACAATGCTGATCACCAGCGAAAAGATAGTCACTTTATACCTGCGGCTATGGCGTTTTAGGTTTTTAAGCCCTAGTTCCGCTTCAAATCCAAATATCAGACGGGTTAACGTGGACGTTTTCACAGTCCGACCGGTAAGCTTGACATCTTGAGATTGACGTATGGCATCGATGGGCGAAATCCGGGACGCACGCCGGGCGGGAATATAGGCCGAAATGAAGATAGTCAGCATGGATAGCAATACCGCGGTTAGAATGGCTTCGGGAGAGACGACCAGGGTCAGGTTTACTTTGAATACATCTGTCAGCAAGGGTTGTACCAATACAAAGGTTATACCCATCCCCAATGTTCCAAAAAATACGCCTAAAGGAATTCCTATTATCCCCACAACCAAGCCTTCAAAAAATACCGAGTTTCGCTTTTGCTTTTTTGTTGCGCCCACACTGGCAAGCATGCCCAGATGGCGGCTTCGCTCGGAGATGGAGATGGCAAAAGAATTATATATCAAGGCCACCGAACCTATAATAATGAGGACAATTATGAATGCTGCCAGGGCATATAAGGTGGAGAGCAGATTATCGTCAATGATTCCGTAATAGCGCAAGAGAGCTCGATTGTAGCTTACACTATCACTGGAAACCCCCACATTCTCAGCAAGCTCATTGGCGTGTATGTTGGCCTGTTTGTTCACATTCTGCCAGGCTACCGATATATTGACAGTTTCGCCTGAAGCCAATTCATTTTTATCAAGATAAGATATGACTGTATAGCCTGGCGCCCAATATTGTTCAAAGTTTGGGGGGCTTATAATTCCTGTCACCGTATATTCTTGTGCATATTCAGGAATAAACCTTTCGCCGGTCTCATCTGCACTTTGCTTTACAAAACCGTAATCTTGTCCCAGTACAAGATTGTTGCCGCCTTTCTCCAGGTGACGCTGCCCAACATCTAAGTGTATGGTGTCACCAACCTTATATATCACGCCGCCATTTTCGGCAATGCGAGAAGATATGACGATCTCACTGGATTTCTTGGGAAAGCGTCCTTCGACCAATTTTAGATTAAAGGTGGCAAACCCCTGCTCATCATATGATTTTAGGAAAAGGTAGGGTTTATCCTCATTTTTCGCCCCATCCAGCAAGGCATACCCTATATCCTGGCTAAGTGCGGCAGCAGCAGTATTTTTGTCATTCATCACTACGTCGATGTTTTGTCTTGGCACATTATTATAAAGTACATGCCAGTTTCCGGTATCGGCAATAACGCTTCTCTGCATCATATTCAAGAAAGATGATACAAAGGTAGGCACTGCTGTTAGCATGGAAACCGACAATATAACACCGATAATGGTAACGACAGTACGTTGTTTGTTCAGCTTCAGATGACGAAGGGTCAACTTATTGATGATATTCATTTGCGAATCACCTCGTCTTTGATGATGCGACCATCTTCAATCGAAATTATCCGATTGGCCTGTAAAGCAATGCGCTCATCGTGGGTGATTACGATCAATGTCTGATTATATTTTTGGTTTGACAGTTTTAAGAGCTTTACCATTTCGGCACTGTTTTTACTGTCCAGATTCCCAGTAGGCTCATCGGCCAGCATGAGGGCAGGATTATTGATTAATGCCCGGCCAATGGATACACGCTGCTGTTGTCCGCCTGAAAGCTGATTGGGCAGATGATTTAATCTTCCCTCTAAGCCAAGGGTGTCGATTATTTCATTAAGTTGATTCTTATCAACCTTGCGTCCGTCCAATAATAAGGGCAGAGTAATATTTTCTTGTACATTGAGAATGGGGATAAGGTTATAGAATTGATAGATAAGACCTATTTGTCTGCGTCTAAAAATGGCTAGTTTGGTTTCGTCAAGTCCGTAAATATCCGTACTTTCAATAAAAACCTTCCCGCTGGTGGGCGTATCAACCCCGCCCAGGATATGCAAAAGGGTTGATTTACCTGAGCCCGAAGGACCAATAACCGCCAGGAATTCACCTTTTGCTACGGAAAAGGAAACCCTGTCAAGAGCTTTAACGGCTGTTTCGCCCTTACCGTAGATTTTAGACAGATTTTCTACTCTCAAAATTTCCATTCTCATTCACTCCTCTTCTGGTCTGTAGCTTGAGTATAGCTGCTGAATATGACGCTGGAGTGACTATTTGGGTGACAGTTTTGTCACACGATGCTTCGGTAAATTTTGATAGTAAATTGTGTGCCTCGGTCTTTTTCACTAATAGCTGCAATGACACCGCCCTGGCTCTCCACAATACTTTTGGCCATGGCCAGTCCAATGCCTATGCTGTCATTGGCCGCATTTGTGCCCTTGTAAAAACGATTAAAAATATAGGGTAAATCGCGGTTATCAATACCCACTCCGTTATCGGATATTGTGATCATGGTATAAACTGGGGCCTCGTTAAAATTTACAACTATCCTTCCTCCACGTGGTGTATGTTCAATGCAATTCTTAATGATATTGGCGACAGCCTCGGCTGACCAATTGAAATCGCCAATAAATTTAGCGTGCTCATCACCACTGATTTCAAGGGTTTGCTCTTTAATTTCCATTGGAATCAGCAGGTGTTCAGTAGCCTTATGGATAAGCTCTTTTACATTTACCTGCTCCTTTTTAAAATCAATCGCCCCGGCATCAATCTTAGATAGCTTAAGCAGTGATGTAACCAGCCATTGTAGTCTTTCGAGTTGGGAGCGGATGTTTTTGGTGAATTCGATTCGCTTGTTCTGCGGAAGGCTCTCATCACTTATCAAATCTGTCATAACGAACATTGAAGTTATGGGCGTCTTAAGCTGATGCGAAATATCTGATATTGAATTGGCCAGGAATACCTTGTCTTTTTTTAACAGCTCGGCTTGCTCGGATAGGGTTACCGTTACTTTATATATTTCGCTTTTAAGTATGCTGAGCTCACCCTCATAATTATCTCTGATATCAAGGTCATATTCGCCGCCGGCAATCCGTTTGAGATATTGAGATAGCTTTTCTATTTGTAAATATCTCCATTTGGTAAAACCCAACGATATGATAATCATCAAAAACAAAGCCAAGAATGCAGCCATCCCGGCCATGTTATCAATAATAAAACAGACAACTGTACCTATTATTCCAACTGAGGCTAAAAGGATAATAAATATCTTTATCTCTTGATTGCGCAGTAACTTAATCGCCCCCCTTATAACCAAGTCCGCGAATTGTTTTTATAATAGTTGGGGTTTGGCTGTTATCCTCAATTTTTTGGCGTAAACGTTTAATATATACCGTTAATGTATTGTCATTCACGAAATCACCGGCAATATCCCATAAGCCTTCCAAAAGCTGATTGCGGCTCAGAACTTGTCCCTCACTGTTGGCAAAGATTAATAGTAATCGGTATTCAAGAGAAGTTAAATTAATTTCCTGCTCACCTTTGTACACTTTTGCTTTGGCAGTATCAATTTTTAGGCCACTAAACTCAAGCAGTGTTTTTGAAGGTTCGCTTTTGTCATATCTGCGCAGTACTGATTTAATACGAGAGAGCAATTCTCTTATCCGAAACGGCTTGGTTATATAGTCGTCCGCTCCCATATCAAGACCCATGACTACATTCACTTCATCATCTATTGCGGTTAGAAATATGACTGGAATATCTTCCTTCGCCTTAATCATTTTGCAAATATCGTAGCCGCTTCCATCCGGAAGGGATAAATCAAGTATCGCTAGGTCAAAGCTATTTTCACTAATCATCGTTTTGGCTGTCTCGACGTTCAGGCAGTGAGTAACGGAATACCCCTCCTGCATAAGTGAATAGCAAAGCCCTGCGGAAATTACTTTATCATCTTCAACAAATAGTATTTTCATTTTGCAGACTCTCCCTAATTCTTGATGAAGCAGGCAGGAGGACGTTCTTTTTGCTTTCTTTTAATTTTTAAGTGGGAAGCAGGGGACGATTGTCTCCCACCATTGCCTCCCTAATTAAAATGAATCGTCCAAGAGCTCTGGATATATCAATACCATTCTAATAACTTTATTTTCAGGTTTATCTCCTCAAGCGTTGAACCTTCCTTTAGTTCTTATCGTTAATTTCGGTGTAACCAATATTTCCAGCTTCGTCCCAAGAATCAACTTTATAAAGATAATTCATGCCTTTCCAGATATACTCTGCCTGTGTCTGGCCCAATTCATAGACTTCCAATGATCCCCAGCTGTCTCCATAATCATGGTTTTCAAACCCATAAGCCACAAACCTGCTATCCGTACTCCATACCGGTGTGGAAATACTTTTAATTTTAAAAGCTTCTTCGGTCAAAAAGTCGACGTTGACTATTCTGCTAATAGCTCCATCTCCTAATTTTTCAGTGATTAGAAAGTATTGGCTGTTAGGTGACCAGGTAAAACCGTGCGTAGTTGGAGAAACATCCCGGATAAATTTCGCCTTATCTTCACCGACTTTCCAGTAATAGGCTTCATCCATACCGTTTTTCTCAGGTCTTCCCGTGAATATAGACAACCATCGTGTCATCCTGAGACCAGGCAGCCTTAAAAATTTTCTTATCGGAGTTTAAATTTTATTTTTGGAATTTACCCCGATTGGCTGATTGTCGTTTGGATTTGAAGGTTTGGAACAACCCGGTACTACTAACAGAACACTAAAAGTAAATACCAGCAAAAATAATTTCTTAATTATACCTTGGTGCATTTTAATACCCCTTTTCAATCGTATCCTACTACTTATACGCACTTTTGTAGTTATTCTTATAGCTTCAGTACTTACTTAATTGTTCCATAAATGTTTCTTCACCTAGCTCAATATTTGGGCTAAGAAAATGGGATTAGCAGCACGACAAAATAAGTTATAACTATTATAGAAGTTAGTTTGGTTTTAATCAAAAGCCGCCACCATTGTAGCGTTGGGTTTCTGCATAGCAATGAGATGCCTTTTTCAGGCGGCTTGATACGGGCTTTTTGAGCCCATTCACCATCGGCGGCGCAGCCCTCATCGCTGTACAACTCCCAAACGGATACGCACCGCGATGGCTTCAGTCACACCTCTTAAAAAATGTTTCGCATTGCCGTGACGTTGTGCGCACGTCGGAGAATAATAGGGGTGCAAGGAGGTGAGCTTATGGCCAAGACGGCAAACATCAACATTCGCATTGACCCGGAAACTAAAGCGAGATCAGAACAGCTTTTTGCCAAGTTCGGCATTACCATCACCGATGCGGTGAACATTTTCCTACATCAGTCTTTGATGGTGGGTGGCCTGGTAATGACGTTGCTTGCCAAGTTGTTTTCATCTTTCTGAAATAGCGGAAGGGCCTAACCTTTCAGTCAAGCCCTTCCTGTTGTCGCTCTTATACTCGATAACCCACACTTTAGGTATCCTGTAGGTACTGCGGATAAAAACGTACTGTTAAAAAACAGTTTGTTCGGTTACATCAGTTGTTAAAGCCTGCAAGGCTTTTTCAATAATCCGGCGCCGTAGTTGATATTCTTCTTTTTTCTGTAACTGGGGATTGCCCAGCGGATGTGGTATGGCTACGGCTGGATCTATCCGGTTGGCTCCAACGGTAAGAGAAATAGGAACAACTGTACAGATGTGGACACAGGGTACATCCACTACCTCTTCCAGTTCTTTTATCATCGTTGCACCGCAACGAGTACAGGTCCCTCAGGTAGAGGTGAGAATAATGGCATCGACTCCTGCTTCTTTAAGCTCCAATCCTATAGCATGGGCATATTTTTTAGCATTAGCCACGGAAGTTCCATTGCCTACGGTTGCATAGTAGGTATTGTGCAGGCTGCCAATCTTGCCTTCTTTCTCCAGAGCTCGCAGCACATCCACCGGCAACACCCGGTCCGGGTCCTGGTTGGCAGAGACCGGATCATAGCCGCCGTGGGCCGTTTCATGACTCTGGCTGGTAAGATCGTCCAGGCCGGTAATGTCGTAGCGCCCGAATTTTGAGGCACTGGAGGATTCGATATGGTCAGGGTTTCCTTTGGGTACAATACCACCGGAAGTTACCAGCGCGATTTTGGCTTTACTGATGTCTTTTACACCCGGTCGGGGTTCAACTCTATCAAAAACGGGCATTGGATATTCAGTTTGAAAAGGTTCGCCCTTTAGTTTCTTAATCAGCATATCCACTGCCCGAGCCGACCCCCTTTTGTCGTAGAAGTGGTTGATCCGGATACCTTTCGGTAGATAACCTTCTTCTTCGGGAGAACCAACAGTTTGCCCTGAGGCTAGTTTGGTTGTCAGCTTAACCATGGCTGGAATAGCTTTGCGCATCTGGGCCGCCGAATTACCAGTCTTTATAATATAGACATTTTTGCGGTACATGTCAGCACCAGGGTTTTCTTCATACATTCCGGTTATAACTGGAATATGGAATTTTTCCGCTACAGCTGTGCAGATAGCGCCACAGGCTACTCCATATCTACCCGCATTAAAAGCAGGTCCGGCTATAAATAGCTGCGGTTTAAAGGCTTCTATCATAGTAAGGACTTCCTGGGAAGCCTGTTCTAAATTTTCATTGAAATATGAATCGCCACATACTACTGTACCCACTATTTTAATCTGAGCGCCCAGAGCTGTTTGCAGGGGAGTGCCTGGACCGACTGTTTCGTTTTTACTGAATGGTCTGATGTCAGCCTTTTCCTCCCCGCCAATACCAGCAAAAAATTGGTTAATATAATGGACTACTCGGATAGTTTCCATGTGTAACATCCCCTTTTATTAAAGTGCTGGATCATTGATTACATTCCTATACTAAATTCCTTTACCACCCATTTTGTTAAAGCCGAGTTCATTAGTTGCTCCAGTAATTGCTTGTATTTCCACGGTTATCGAACCGTCGCTGGCCAAGGCATCGGCAAATCCTCCGGCAATGGTATTGACTGCATCTACATAACCAATAACCCGGTCCAGAGGAGGAAGCGTGACCAAAGCATTGGCATTACCGCCGCTTACCAGAGCGTTCGCCAGTTCATGGCCATCGGCCAAGGACTGGGAAGAACCATCCCGACCGGCGTATTCATCTGTGATTAATACCGTTTTAATGCCCAGAGCTTCTATTTTTCGGCAATTCATAATGAGATCTGCATCAGGATTTCCGAATCCTTCTTCGCTGATTATTACGCCATCGACATTTAGCCATTCAATCAATTTGGAAGTAAAATTGGAGCTGCGTTCTTTATCCAGCAGAGTGACGTTCTCATTGGTTACTACTACGCCGACAAAATTTAAATCCTGGCCGTGGTGTTCGTAAAGGTCAAAAATGACCGGGCTGTTCAGGTGATGGAAAGTGGTGTTTTTATCACAAGCAGATACACAATTACCGCTGCAGATTGCCCCATCCATTACTTCAGTGGGATATATGAAGGTAGGCAGGATGCGTTTAGCATCAACTCCATACAAGTAGGTATCATGTAATAACCCCTGGGTCTGGAGCATATAGACGTAAGCTACTCGGGGCAGGTCCGGAAATTGCTGAATTTGTTCTGCCAGTGGTTTGGTTTCATAGACTTTGATTTCATCAGGTTCCGCATTTTTAGCCACTTCCGCTATATATCTGGCAGCCCGAAGTCCGGCTTGCCTTATGGCATCTTCACTCTCATATTGGGACAGATCTGTGTGGCGATCGCAGAGCAGGACTACATTGATAGCCTGGGAAAAAGGAGTATAATCGGCGCCAGGACCAGACATATCAATGATGCCTTCCTGAAAGCCAACTATTTTGCCTACCGTAAGAACCGTCATGCCTTTCAGGGCATGGGTTCTGCCTTCCCCTACCGGTTTGGCATCATCAAAGAAACCCGGGAAAACAGTGCCCGAACCGGATACTTTGACCCGGGGTTCCAGTACATCTTTAACCGGACAGATTCTAACCCGGTCGCCGGGGCGAACGATGTCAACTTCAATGGCCGCCAGGCGATCATCGTTGATAAAATCGATTAATTCAGCTTTGTTGATATATACTATGCCATCTTTCAATTCTGTTTTGGATCCAAATTTCACATCTTGAACATGAATAGAGCCGAGTTCCAAGCGCATTTGTATCTCTCCTATCCTAGTTATTCGGAGTATTTCTTAATCTTTTCCTCGTGGCGGCCTGTCCGCCTGGTTTGCCTTTTTCAATAATAGCCGTACTCATACGATCTCTGGCCCCATACATTCCGGCAGCCAGTCCACCGGTCCTCCTCCGAGAACTATGAGGTCGTATACCTTTTCCACCAGTTATTTCACCCACTTTCAATAATTGATTTAACTGCATTTACCAATAGGTCGTGGTCAATAACCTGGAAATCTTCATCGAAGTTGGACCTCATACCCGGCAAAAATGATTGTAGTCTCATCTCTTCTGCCTGGCTAAGACTTTTGTGCAAGATCTGTAAGGAAGCTTCATCAATGGTCCCCATGGCCGCGGTTAAAACTAGAGATTTATAAGGGCTCTGGTTGGGCTTAATACTGCCTGACAATGGGTGGGACAGCAATTTATGTCCCTGACTGACCATATGCAGAGCTTTAGCTATGACGTCTATACAGTCACCTTTTAGCTCTAATACGTCTACATTGGATATAGTATGTGCTTGTGGATTATTAGTTATGATTAATAGCTCTCGGCAATACAATATAAAATTCTCCTAAAATTAAAATAAATTAGCGCTAGAATTCTTGATGTTGTGAGAAAGTTGGCCGTACTGGGCTGAGCTTTAAATCTATTCCAAATTCTGCTCTTTAAAATGGTTGATATCGTCTGCCATTATCTCATCATACTTTTGCATGATGGTGGTGACGGCAGTATGCTTAGCTGAATCCAATACCATATCAAGGTTTTTCACCGTTCTTACTGGAAGCACTTTATGCTGGGTTCCTGATATAAAAATTGCATCTAAATCGACTAGTTCTTTTTCATGAATACTTTTTTCAATTACTTGATAGCCGGATTCTCTACAGGCCCTTAATACAAAATCCCGGGTGATACCCGGGAGAACTTCACTGACAGGGGCAGTATAGATAGTATCTTTAATGACCAGAAACAGGTTGGAACGACTGCATTCCGTTATATAACCCTGGTTATTGACCAGGATTACTTCGGTAACTTGGTTTTCTTTAATAAGTTGATCCATCAGCTCACGGAAATCGTAGTTGACTATTTTTGCATTGGGATTTTCTCTTTCGGCATGATAGATAAAAGTATCCACACCTTGGCGGTAATCTTGCTCAGAAGGATAATGGGGCTCCAGAAAATAAGCATAAAAGGAACAATTTGCCCTGTTGTCTGACCCGGGTAAATAGTTAAATACAATTTTGCTGGTGCCAGTGGACATGATATTGCTGCTTATTAGTTTCAAGAGAGTGTCACGGATAGTATCAAAAGATACCGGCAGGGGCAGACCGCTGAGTTTCGAAGAATTAGCCAATCTGTGTAAATGCTGTTTCAGGAACAAAGGAACGCCATTTACCACGCGAATCACCTCATAGAGGGATTTTCCTTTCTGCAAAAAAGAGCCGTCAAATTCGTTCTGCGCATATACTGTGCCATTTTTTAAGAACAATTTACTATAGCAAATATCCATATAATGTTTCTGTCGGCGAATTAACCGGCAGAAGATCACCTCCTAAAAGTTAAATGCTCGTTTGGTCTTGGCTGTGTAAAAGTTGACCTTAGTTTTTCCGCTATGGATAAAAATATTTCACTTTTATGTTTCCATATTTATCGTGAATAAAAACTCCTATTTGCAACCAAATTAATGTCAACCGTCAAGGTAAATTAAGGAGGTTTCAAATAATGGCAACAACTAATACCATCTGCCAAGTAAGTACCTGTGCTTTTCACCATCCCGACGGCCGCTGTGCTGCCGGACAAGTAAGCATCCAACCCAGCCAGAGTATTGCGTATTGTGATACTTTCTCCCCTCGTGATGTAAACAAACAACCGGCCAGCGGCAGCAGTAGCCCCCAGATGAGCACCAAAATCAGGCCGGGAGCTATGGGCGAGGATAGCCTTAACATCAATCTAGCCAGTACATCACACTTGCATGAAGGAGACAGTACTAACTTGACCCCACTCGTAGGCTGCAATGCAAACAAATGCATGTATAATGAGCATTCTATTTGCTTTGCCGACAAGATTAGCATCACCGGCTCTTCTGCTGATACCTCGCAGAATACCAGGTGTGATACCTATTCTCCTAAATAAATACCATTTAAAAGGAAGACAAAAAGCATAACAGCGAATGTCAGAGAATGGAGGAAACAGGATGCGTAGAAAACAGATTGTCTATCCGTATATACCAAATTCGGCCCCCGGTGTTAAGGCGGAAATGATGAAAGAAGTAGGGGTTACCGATGTAATGCAGCTTTACGAAGAAATCCCCGAACACCTAAAATTTAAGAAAACCATGAAATTACCCGAACCAATCCTGGATGAATATTCCATCAAACGACATACCGAACAATTGCTTAACAAAAATTACAACTGTGGAGATCATTTAAATTTCCTCGGTGCCGGCTGTGCCCAGCATTTTGTCCCGGCGGTATGTGATGAAATCAACGGGCGGGGAGAATTTCTTACGGCTTACGTAGGCGAATCTATGGGTGATCATGGCAAATGGCAGGCATTTTTTGAATACTGCAGTTTATTAGGTGAACTGGTCGACATGGATATTCTCAGCATTCCCATGTATGACGGTGGTCAGGCTGCAGCCAGCTCCCTGCGTATGGCCAATAGAATCAACAACCGGACCAAAGTCATTCTTCCTAAAACTATGAATAGTGAAATTCTAATGATCCTGAAAAACTATCTAAATTCTATGCCCAAGGCCGACATAGAGATAGTTATGGTTGAATTTGACCCCCAGACAGGATTACTGGATCTTAATGATCTCCAGCAAAAAATGAGCGCGCAGGTGGCGGCCGTATTTATTGAAAATCCCTCCTATCTGGGGTTTATTGAGACACAAGCGGCAGAAATAGGCAAAATTGCTGCTGCTCAGGGAGCAGAATTTATTGTTTACACTGATCCTATTTCGCTGGGGGTTATGGAGGCTCCGGCCAATTACGGTGCTACCATCACCTGCGGCGACTTCCATACCCTGGGTCTGCACCTGGGCTGTGGCGGCTGTCAAGGTGGTTTCATTGCTACCCATGACGACATGAAATATATTGCCGAATTTAAAGACCTGATGTTTGGTTTAACGGAAACTTTAGCCGGCGATGAGTACGGTTTTGGAGAAGTGCTGTTCGACCGGACCTCGTATGGATCCCGTGATAAAGGCAAAGAATTTACCGGCACCAGTACCGGCCTTTGGGCAATAACTGCTGGTGTTTATCTTTCCATAATGGGCCCCAAAGGCATGGAGGAAGTCGGGCAGACCATTATGCAAAATGCTCAGTATGCGGCTAAAAAAATCGCCCAGATTCCCGGGGTAAAGATTAATTTCAGCGGGCCCTTCTTTAAGGAATTTGTAGTCAATTTTGATATGACCGGCAAATCCGTAGCTGACATTAACAAAGCACTCCTGACCCATAAGATATTCGGAGGACATGACATCTGCCAGAAAATCCAGGGAATCGGCCAGAGTGCTCTCTACTGTGTAACCGAAATCCATACCAAAGCAGATATTGATAAACTCGTCTATGCCCTTCAGGGTGCTGTATCGTGCTAGTCGGCCCCAAATCTAGAAAGAAAGGACTGAAATTCTAATGGGTAGAAATAAAGATACGCTCTTGAGAAATTTTCATCAGGCTCACTGGGATGAACAGATAATATTTGAAATGAGTGTACCCGGGGAAAGAGGAGTCCTGGCACCTCTGGCATGCGAGGAAGTGGAAAGAGAAGTTGGAGACGGCCTATCCGCAATACCGGCTGGTCTGCGCAGAAAGAAAGCCCCGGCTTTGCCGGAGGTAAATCAGATGCGGGTTAACCGCCATTTTATGAGACTTTCTCAGGAAACCATGGGCACGGATGTGACTCTAGGAATCAGTGAAGGCACCTGTACCATGAAATACAGTCCCAAAGTGCAGGAGCATATAGTTGCCCGGCACCCCGGCATTGTTGATGTTCATCCGCTGCAGGACCCGGAAACCATGCAGGGAATACTGGAAATATATTATAAAGTTGAAGAATTTCTGAAAGAGATTTCCGGTATGGATGCATTTTCCTTGCAGCCGGGAGGAGGTGCACAAGGTGTTTATGCCAATGCTTCCATGATTCGGGCTTACCATCAAGCCAGGGGAGACACTAAGAGAAAAGAGATCATTACTACCATGTTCTCCCATCCATGTGATGCTGCCACTCCCAATACCGCGGGTTTTAAGGTAATCACTCTGATGCCGGACGAAAACGGGTATCCTGACCTGGAAGCCATGAAAGCCAGTCTTTCTGAGCGCACGGCCGGAATAATGGTCACTAATCCCGAAGATACAGGAATTTATAACCCGCGTATCGAGGAATATGTGAAGGCCGCCCATGCGGTAGGAGCGCTTTGCTCTTATGATCAGGCCAATGCCAACGGTATGCTGGGCATCCATCGGGCCAAAGAAGCGGGCTTCGACCTGTGCCATTTTAACCTCCATAAAACCTTCTCTGCACCACACGGGTGTATGGGACCGGCTACTGGCGCCATAGGGGTAAAGGAATTTCTCAAACCATATCTCCCCATCCCGCGAATAGAATTTGATGGCACCAAATATTTCCTAAACTATAACTGTCCCGAAAGCACCGGAAAAATTCGTGCCTATTTCGGAAATGCCGGGGTTATTCTGCGGGCCTATATGTGGATAATGCAGCATGGGCCGGAGGGCCTGAAAGAGGCAGCCATTTGCTCGGTCTTGAATAACCAGTACTTTATGAAAAAAATTGCCCAAATTCCAGGTGTTAAGATACGGTATGCCAAAGGTAAGCGGCGGCTGGAACAGGCGCGTTACTCCTGGGAAAAACTGACCGAGGATACGGGCGTGAGTACAGATAATGTCAACCACCGTATTGTCGACTTTGGCATCGAACATTACTGGACCTCGCATCATCCCTGGGTTGTACCCGAACCTTTCACTCTGGAACCATGCGAATCCTACAATAAGGATGACCTGGATGAGTATGTAGCTGTCTTGACACAAATCTCCCAGGAAGCTTATGAAAAACCCGAATTTGTCAAAAAGGCTCCATATAATGCGGCTTCGCATCTGCCCGTGCATAATGCAATTGATGAACCGGAATTGATCGCGGTGACCTGGAGGCAATATCTTAAAAAGAAGGGCCAGCGCAAATAAGGGTGTGTTTCTCCCGCCCGCATAAGATCTGTGATAAAGTCCTCAGCAAGGGCCGCCTTATCACAACATTCTTATAAAGGGCGGGAGAAATAGTCTGGTTTAACGGTGATAAAACGTGAAAAAACTTGGCATAATTATTAATCCCGTAGCCGGGATGGGAGGAAGAGTAGGATTAAAAGGCAGTGATGGCCTTGAAATACTCAGGAAAGCCCGGGAGATGGGTGCAAAACCAGAAGCACCATCCCGTGCGGTGGCAGCCTTGAAGGTGATAGCCAGAATCAAAGAACAGATTAAAGTTATAGCTTATCCGCAGGAAATGGGAGCGGATGAGGCCCGAGAAGCCGGTCTGGAACCGGAAATAATCGGGAAAATCGACAGCGGGGATACCAGACCGGAAGATACTATGAAAGCAGTCCGGGAAATGGCTGGCATAGGAGTCGATCTCATTCTTTTCGCTGGTGGCGATGGCACTGCCCGCAACATATACAGCGCCATTGGCAATCAACCGATTCCGGTGCTGGGCATTCCAGCCGGAGTCAAGATACATTCAGCTGTCTATGCCATAAACCCCAAAAGCGCTGGAGAAGTAGCAGCTCTTTACCTGGAAGGGAAAATCAGTAATCTGCGGGAAGCGGAAGTAATGGATATAGATGAAGAAGCATTTCGGCAAGGGCGGGTAAGTGCTGAACTTTTTGGATATCTCAAAGTACCGGTAGAACACAGGGTACAAAGCGTAAAATCAGGCAGTCGGTCCGAAAAGGCTGAGGTAGAGGGTATTGCAGCCGAAATAGTACATGATATGGAACCAGAAGCACTGTATATAATTGGCCCGGGTACAACTACCCGGAGCATTATGCAAAGGTTGAACCTCCCCAATACGCTGCTGGGAGTTGATGTAGTTAAAAACAAAGAACTGGTGGCTAATGATGTTTCTGAGCAACAGCTCTATGAATTAATTCAGGGCCAAAAATGTAGAATCGTAGTGACCGGCATCGGTGGACAAGGTCATATCTTGGGGCGTGGCAATCAGCAAATAAGCCCCCGGGTAATACGAGAAGCAGGCCCTAAGAATATCACCATCATAGCCAGCCGGGATAAACTCATAGCACTGAATGGAGCACCCCTTTTGGTAGATACGGGGGACCCGGAATTAGATCAAAGCTTATGTGGTTATGTAAAAGTAATTACTGGATTCGAAGATGCCATTATGTATCGTATCAGTACCTGAAATATCAATTAAAAGGAGGTAATCATGTGGCAAAAGGATTAGCTTTATTTGAACAAAGCGCAGTTGGCATCACCCGCCAGATTAGCCCCCGGGATACACTAGTATATTCCACCGTTAATCCTGGTCTGATGTATGCTCTAGTCTATCTGATGTGGGCGCCTTTTTTATATCCAGGTGCACATATGCCCTGGGCCATCATAACAGTGGCTCAGATGTTCGTAATCGCCGGGCTTTACTGGCTATTATCGGTGGCTATGCCGCGTCAGGGCGGTGAATATATATATATAAGCCGTATCCTGCACCCTGCTCTGGGGCTAATGTCAAGTTTTATGATATCCTTTACAGCCATATCCTGGACGGGTGTGTGCAGTGACTGGGCCTTAAAATATGGGGTGGTAGAGTTTTTTGCTTCCCTGGGAATAGTAAGCGGTAAGCAGTCATGGTTTGAAATTGCCGCTGCCATAAACAACCCCCATGTACGAGCAATATTGGGTACCATTATGATAATGTTTATCTGGGTGGTTTTTTACAAGGGAAGTCGGGCCATGATGAAAATGTCATGGATGGCCCTTATCGGTACTCTCGTAGGAGCACTTACTTTTATAATCGCTTCTTTAATATCCAGTCCTGAAATCTTTGCTACCAACTTTACACAGTTAACCGGATTAGAATACAGTAAAGTTATCGACATTGCCAAACAGGCAGGACATCCTGCTGGATTTAGCTTAAGAGCGACCATCATGGCAGGTTCGACCTATATCATTCTGAATACGCTGGGTGCTACTTTTGGAGCTAACCTGGCGGGAGAAGTACGTAGTGTGCAAAAATCTCAGTTACTGGCCATGTTCGGTTCCTTAGTCATTTTGATGGTAGTATGGGCCATTTTTTACGGGCTCAGCTACAATAATTTCGGTTCACTGTGGACCAATGCGTTCATGTTCCTGGCCGGAACTGGCAACCCGGCTTATCCTTTCCCGGGTTATGAACCCTTCGCTACGATTTTGTTAGGGATACTTACGAAAAGCCCTATCTTCATCTTTCTGATAGCGGTGGCCTTCTTTACAGCAACCTACGGGTCCTGCGCTGGGATGAGCTTCGGACCCACCCGCAACATTTATGCCTGGGGATTTGATCGTCTCATTTCCGAAAAAGTAACCACCATTGATCCCAAATCAGGTTCGCCTGTTATCGCCTCAACCATAGCCCTGGCAGTGGCGGAGCTCTTCTTATTGACGGATGTGTACTTCCCGGCCTGGACAGCCTATATCGGGTACACCATCTTCACCTGGTTCCTGGCTTGGATAATACTGGGCATAGCCGGAATCGTATTTCCGTACAGAAGGAAGCTGCTGTTTGACTCCGCACCTCCTATTGTAAGAAGCAGGTTTCTAGGTCTTCCCACTATAACCTGGCTAGGTATTCTGACTACAATCATAAGTATATCCATATGCATCTACCTGTTGATACCTTTCTTTGCAGGAGATATGCCTTACACCATGATAGTAATGTCAATCGTTCTACTGGTGGTGCCGCTTATCCTGTACTACATCTCCAGATCGTCCTATGCCAAGAAGGGGATCAACATCGATATCCAATTCCAGGAGATACCGGCAGACTAGAAAAAACGGTTTCACGTATGTTAATAAGCAAAGGGGTGGAACATCAATGAAGATATTTTATGCGGCTGATATACATGCAGCTGAGAGCACTTTTCGCAAGTTTACCAATGCCGGGCCATTCTACAAGGCAGACCTAGTAATCTATGGTGGTGATTTTTGTGGAAAAATGGTAGTGCCGATTATCAAAACCAGCAAAGGTTGGGAAGCTACCTATTATGGATCTACGGTTTCCCTAAAAGATGAACGTGAACTTCCGGACCTTAAGAAAACCTTACGTGATGCAGGTTTCTATTGGGTGGAAATGACTGAAGCCGAGCTCGAGGCAGTTACCGCCGAGGACGTAGAACGGATTACCAAGGAGTGTCGGCTGGCACAGGTGAAGGAATGGGTTAAACTCATGGATGAGAGATTCAAAAAAAACAAACTGTCCTGCGTAATAATACCTGGGAATGGTGATCCATATTACATCGATGAGATCCTCAACCAGGTTCAGAACGTGCAGAACGGTGATGGAAAAGTAGTTAGGATAAACAACCTGGAAATTCTCTCCCTAGGTTTTGGGCATAAAACCATGTTCAAATTCCCGCGGGATATAGAAGAAGATGAAATGACCCGGAAAATAGATGAGCTTGCGTCTACCGTCAAAGACATGAAACGCTGTATATTTAATATCCATGTACCGCCCTATGACACCGACCTGGATCAGGATACCCTCTATGATGAAGACCTGAATCCCATCCTGGATGGAGATTCACTCGCAACCGGGGCAGTAGGAAGCAAGGCGGTAAGACAGGCAATTGAAAAGTATCAACCGCTGCTGGGGCTCTTCGGGCATGTACATGCCAGTCGCGGTATCAGTAGGATTGGCAATACCATATGCGTCAATCCGGGCAGCAATTATGATGAGACCCAACTGAGAGGTGTATTAATTGAACTGGACTCGACTGGGAAAATAAACCCCCCCACTCTTACATCGGGTTAACTTAATACCACGACCAGAAAGTATCCTGATAAGGGCCCGTAATAAGTATTATCACGGGCCCATTTACCTCCGGCAAATGTATCTAGGATTTTGAAGCCTGCCCTACGGCCCCGACGTTAGGATAGGTGTGTATTAGTCGCCCATGGCTACCAGTTTGGGTGTACCGGGGACGTTGATTTTACGCAGAAAGAATTATGCCTTATTAAATGACATGATAGACCTTAATTAATACTGAAAACGGTTATAAAATATCAAAAAGCTGCATGTTATACAAAATGGCTCTTCATGCAGCTTTAACAAATTATCCTATGCCAGCAGTATCCAGACCGCAACGTTATTACTATCCTTTAACGGGTCTGGCAGAAATCAGCCAGGGAGCTGGAAATGGCTCGGTCATCTTTTTGCTGTTGACTCGCGATACCTCTATATGGATTGCTTCAGTGCGCTCCAAGCCGTTTTCCCGCAACATTGCAGGAAGAGAGGTTAGAATTTCGAAGTCCAGCGTGTAGATGACAAAATCCATGGCGGGATTAATGGCCAGCAGACTCTTTATTTCACTGCCAATCCGCGGAGAACCCACTATAAACGCTATGTCCGGCACCGGCAGCTCATCTAGGATACCGTTTTCCAGAGACTCAACGATGATTACGTTGCTCAGGCCAAATTTGTCAACATTACATTTCATAGTATTCTGATCCCTGCGGTCATATTCTACAGCAATGACACTGCCCTCAGAAGCAATCATGGCGGCCTCCACCGCGATGCTCTCACCTGAGATGATGCATATATTATCCTGGTCCCTCAGATTGAGCTTATTCATTATAACCGTCCGAACTTCCCGGCACACATACTGAACAGAACCGCAGGAGAACCGACTGTTCTCCATCCCTATATGATAATTCGTTGCAGCGTTAGGATTCAGAATCAACATCGCTGCCGAGGCATTGATCCCGCGGTTGATCATGTCTGAGAGTTTGTCATGCTTGATCTCTCCGGATGGATCTGAGCCCTCATTGTACCAGATATCGCAGTCCCCCAGCTCCGCATTCCACATCTCATAAAAAATATCCGGATGTCCGGCGTCCGTAAAGACCAGCACTACCCGGTTGCTCATAACGGTTGGAATCAGGTTCTTATTCTTCCCTGTAATGTCCAGCATCTTCAGTTTTGCCAGGTTGATCGGGGCGTTTTGTGAAAAATACTGGAGCCAAGATAAAATGACCTCATTAGTAAACATTGTCTGTTCCATAGGCAAAACCTCCTTATTAACAGTTATCATACCATAGTTTTTGGGTTTATTCCCAGTCTCAGCAGGGATTTAAGCGCCGGTGCGCTCCAGCAAGCGTTCCCATTTTTGATCCACGTATTTCTGCGCTTCTTCAATCATCCACTCATTGCCTTTCTGGAACATATGCTTAAATCTACCCTGAGGGCGGAGAAAGTCTTCCACGGGCAGCTTTTTCTTCGGTGTATAGCTCAGATGCCACACTCCCTCCTCTACTTCGTAAAGGGGCCAGGCGCAGGTATCCACCGCCAGCTTAGTGATCTCCGCAAGCTTTTCCATAGGGTAATCCCATCCGCGAGGACATGGGGACAATACGTTCAAAAAGCAAGGGCCCTCAATATAAATAGCTTTATAAGACTTGGTGTGCAGATCCTTGAAATTGCCTATAGGGGCAGTCTGAGCTACATAAGGGATATTATGAGCAACCAAAATCTCAGCCAGATCTTTTTTGTTCTGTTTCTTACCCTGCCCCACAGAGCCTATAGGCGTGGTAGTCGTGCGGGCAAAACGAGGCGTTGAAGATGAACGCTGGATTCCGGTATTCATATAAGCCTCGTTGTCATAGCAAACATAGACCATGTCATGACCGCGTTCCATGGCTCCTGACAGGGATTGAAACCCGATATCATAGGTGCCGCCGTCACCGGCAAAAGTAATGAACTTGACGGTTCCTTCCACCTTGCCGCGGCGTTTCAAAGCATTATATGCTGCTTCCACTCCGGAACAGGTAGCCGCGGAGTTTTCAAAAGCAGAATGAATATAGCTGTCCATATAGGCAGTGTAAGGATACATAAAGGTGGAGACCTCCAGACAACTGGTAGCATTAACCACCACTGCCCTGTCCTCTTGATCCAGGGCACGCAGAACCCCTGACACAACGATCCCGGCGCCACAGCCGGCGCAGAGTCGATGCCCTCCGGTGAGACGCACCGGCTTTTCTACTTCTCGTTTCAGGTTATATACCGTGCTCATGCGATCTCCTCCTTTGATCTCTGTCCCATATGGGTATATACCGGTTGGGTCTCGCCGGTCACAGCAATATCCGCCAACCGGCTGAACACTTTTTCAATATCCTCGGTCTTAACGTCACGGCCGCCCAGACCGTAAACGATATTAATCAGATACGGGCGTTCCTTCAGATCATACAAAGCACTGCGGGTCTCGGCAAATAAAGGACCTCCGTTTGCCGTAAAACCCTCGGACTTATCCATGACGGCTACAGCCCTGGTGCCCGCCAGCGCCCGGGCCAGTTCCTCGCCTGGGAAAGGACGGAATACTCTGATTTTAACAAGCCCTGCCTTGACGTTTTCCTCCCGCAGCTTATCAACAGCTGCTTTGGCAGTTCCGGCAGTGGATCCGATTAGAACCAGCGCAAGTTCCGCATCCTCCATCCTATATTCTTCAAACAGGCCATAGCGCCGGCCGGAAATCTTTTCAAACGCTGCGGCTACCTCCAGTATACGGGCCTTGGCCGCCTTCATTGCCTCAGCCTGCAGAACCTTGTGTTCCATGTAATAGGAACTCACATCGTACGGTCCTACCGCCAGCGGATTTTCTCTTTTCAGCAGATAGTTTTCAGGGTTATATTCCCCGATAAACTTGCACACAGCATCCGTCTCCAAAAGCTCTATATTCTCTACGGCATGACTGGTAATGAAGCCATCCATACAGGTCATCACCGGTAACCGTACACTAGGGGTCTCGCCGATAGGCATGGCCATGAGAAAATTATCGTAAGCCTCCTGATTATTTTCGGCATAGATTTGGATCCAGCCGCTATCACGGGCTCCCATAGAGTCGGAGTGGTCGTTGTTTATGTTAATTGGCCCCGAAAGGGCCCGGTTTACGCAGGCCAGTGTAATAGGCAGACGGCATGAAGCCGCCACGTACAAAAGCTCGTACATCAGTGCCAATCCGCAGGAAGAAGTAGCACTGACAGATCTGGCTCCTGCAGCTTGCGCAGCAATGCACACGGACATTGAACTGTGCTCAGACTCCACGGTTACGTATTCAGTATTTACCTCGCCGTTGGCCACATAATTGGCGAAGTATTCAGGAATTTCTGTTGAGGGAGTGATCGGGAACGCTCCCATGACATCAGGATTTATCTGCTTCATGGCATAAGCTACAGCCTCGTTGCCGGAAAAGTAGTTGCTCATATGGCCACACCTCCAGTCACCATTGTAATTGCCGGGAAGGGACACACTTTCTCACAGATTCCACAGCCCTTGCAGTGCATATAATCGAAGTCCAGACGTTTCCCGTCCTTCACCGGAATAGCACTGTCCGGGCAGAATGGAACACAAAGCATACAGTGTTTACATGCTTCCACGTGAAAAACGGGCGTGTCGGTCCGCCAAGTACCAGTATTGAAGGCCCGTGCGGTTCCTGGTTCGTAGATCTCCCCGCCGGGGGTCAGATCCTGCCAAGGGGTACGTTCGTTGATATCCTTCGCATAAATCATCCTACCTGCACCTCCTCCATGGATTTTTTCAGTGTTGCCATGTTCCCCTCGATAACCTGGGGCTTGGCAGCAAATTTATGTTTAAAGGATTGTTCTATATCCGCTAAAAAAAGCTCGGTTTCCAAAACACCGCTCACCTTAACCGCAGCGGCCAGCATAGGCGTATTGGGAAAATTTCTGCCCAGAGTCTCTTCCGAAATACGGCGGGCATCTATGGTACAGACTTTTCCGGTCCATCCCCGGAGCCGGGGGCGCATCTCCTGGGGAGAGGTGGGCGTGTTAATGATTATCGCCCCACCCTCTTTCAGTCCTCCGGTTACGTCGACGCTGTCCAGCAGACTTTCATCTACCACGACCACATAGTCCGGATAATAAATGTTGGAATGGATAGTACACCGTTTTTCACTGATGCGATTATAAGCCGTAATAGGAGCTCCCATACGTTCCGGTCCATACTCCGGGAATCCCTGCACGAATTTTCCTTCTAAACCAGCCACATCCGCCAGCAGCAAGCAGGCCATCTTGGCTCCCTGTCCACCCCGGCCGTGCCAGCGAATTTCCACCATATTATTGGTTGCCATTGCTTTTTCCTCCAGTCATTATAATTGATAAAATTACAAGCTAGGCGCGCTGAATCTGTTCCCTTAGCGCGCGCCTGGTACCCGCAAGGGGCAGGCCGCATCTCTAAGGAGCAAGCTCCAAAGACCTGCGCTCCGGTACTTTGGTCCTTAGCAATTGCCACAATTCTATAATCATACAAAGTAAAAAAGCTTTCGTCCCACAAAGGGACGAAAGCCCGAAAGACATTCGCTATACCACCCATTAATACAAACATACCATCATATGCGTTCCCTGTGACGGGGGAAAACCGTCGGAGCCTACTGGATTATTCGTTCGGTCCGCAGCTCAGGAGTGATTTTCGGGTTCAGACTACTAGTACCGGGCTTGCACCGTCCCCGGCTCGCTGAAACGTTAGGCTGAAACGTACTCTCTCCGTCAATGCCTTTGAATTTTTTAATTATAAATAACTATACTCACTTGACCGTGTTTTGTCAATCACTGTGTCTGATTTTCAGGTCAATTACAAAATCAGATAATATCCACCCGATTTGTCGTGCTAAATCCACTATAAGCATGGCTTATGTGTCTGCTCTGTCTCCGACCTTAAGGGCATTTTCGCTGACCGGGCTCACAATCAGTACCACGTACCTGTTAAACTGCGAATCGCCTTTTTCGAAAACCTATTGACAACTATACAAGCGGGGGAGATAATTTGATATTGAGTGTAAACGTATACCGTGATGGACGCTTTATGCGCCTTTGCGTCGGATATTTATGTTTTTGTCATTTGTCACCTCATCTGCCGTTTGCTTTTTAAGAAGCCTTCAATGCCAGAAACTAAAAACAACCGTCCTTTAAGGTGCATGTAAAAAAATAACTAAATATGGTATAATATTACTCGAAAGGAGGGTTGCTAAATGGATATACTTTTAATTACATTAGGTATTGTTGGAGGTTTAGTGCTTTCAGTGCTATTAGTGATGAATATTACAAGAAAAATCTACGTTCACAGCGACAGATGAAGTCAAGGAAGTTGACCGCAAGTCCGAAATAGAAACATGAATAAATGATGGTAATTCGCCAGGCAGCCAGTGCGACAGCGACCGGAAAAACCTGGAACAATCGACGGGGATATTTCAATTTAATCATCGAAACAGCTAGTTCAAGTCCACTCCACTCATTCCCCAATAATCTTAATCAAGACCCGTTTAGCCCGCTTTCCGTCAAATTCAAAATAAAATATCTGTTCCCATGTTCCAAAATCCAGTTTTCCTTGCGTGATTGCCACTACAACCTCCCGTCCCATGACGGTGCGTTTCAAGTGGGCATCAGCATTGTCTTCATAACCATTATGTCTATATTGACTGTAGGGTTTTTCCGGTGCCAGCTTTTCTAACCATACCTCATAATCATGATGCAAGCCGCTCTCATCATCATTAATAAATAAGCTGGCGGTAATATGCATGGCATTTACCAATACCAACCCTTCCTTTATGCCGCTTTCGTCAACTGCCTGCTGCACCTTCCGGGTTATGTTCTCCAACCCTCTCCGGGTGGGGAAATGAAAATGCAGTTCTTTACGGTAGGATTTCATTTTTCTTTTCCTCCTTATCAACTGTAAAGGCTTATAAAGCCTGTATCGATGGGATATTTCGAGAATACCACTGGCATCCGGTCAGAATCCCGTCAGGAACCTGTGTTTATAATTCATCAATTCTTCTTACTTCTATCATACTTTTCGATGAATAACAAATCCGCGATTGGACCTAAGATTTTTTCGTAGGGATGAAAGAGGGCGTTGGTATAACTCTTATAATCATGGGCATTATTATCTTTGGCTATAACCAGCGCATTACGGTGTCCCCATCCCAAAATCAGCATTGATATGATCGGCAAGAAAATTGCACACCAACCGTACTTTACGAAAAAATTTACTTCCTGGTTACCCGTAGCAAACCCTGCGCCGGCATGAGTAGCAAACCATACTGCACCCATTGAGACCCCTACGGTTAGCGCTGTTGCTGATACTTTTTTATCGCTCATTCTATTTCCTCCTCAACATAGCATTAATTTTTCAAACCTGAAATATTTGGGCTGCCATGTCTTTTGTAAGAGGCTGAAGTTCCTTTTTATTCACCAAGCGATCAGAGCAGAGAAAACCTGCCGTGCTAATGCCACTGGCCCCAGTTAGGTGCCTCACCCAACTGGGGCCAGTGCTTGATTTTCCATAAAGTGTGGAAGTATTTGAGCCGGGCCTAATAGCGTCTCAACTTTCATTGCAGATTGAAGCTCTTCCTCCTCTTTACCAGCTTCACAATTTCATACCACAGCACCGACACCGCTGCAATGCCTACAGCCATGAGGAGATCACTGGCTGACAATGGAGCCATCTTTATTACCCCACCAAGTGGTGTATACAGTATCAATAAAAGGCCTGCAATTGTGCCAATTGATACACCCCACATCACTTTGTCTTTGGCGAGACGAATCATCGATGTAATTGCAAAATCGTAGCTCGAGCTATTGACCTGCACCAAAAATAAATTGGCAATCATAATAATAGAAAGTCCCATGGTTCTTGCCAAAGCTGCATTTTCGGGATTTTGCTGCAGGTAGATAAAATAGGTGCCGAAAGAGGCCGCGAAAATAAGCAGCCCCTGCGCAACGCTTTTCGTTAGCGTTTGGGCAGTAAGGATTTTTTCCTGGGGACTTCTTGGTTTACGCTCCATAATGTTATGCTCGGCAGGCTGACGTTCCAGCACAATAGAACAGGTCGGGTCAATAATAAGTTCTAAAAGTACAACATGCACCGGCAACAATAGCAGACCGGCAGGATCGATATTTAATAACGGAGCCAGCAGTGCAGCAAAGGCGATAGGAATATGAATGGTAAACACATAGCCCACTGCTTTTCTGATGTTATCATAAATCCTTCTGCCATCCCTAATAGTATCAACAATGGTTGAGAAATTATCGTCCATCAAAATCAAATCAGCAGCTTCTCTTGAAACCTCAGAGCCACGCTTACCCATAGCAATTCCGATGTCAGCATATTTAAGTGCAGGAGCATCGTTGACACCATCGCCAGTCATCGCGACAATCTCACCATTTTCCTTAAATGCTTTAACGATACGCATTTTATGTTCAGGCACAACTCGGGAAAAGATACTGACATCACGGACACGCTCGCGCAGCTCGTTATCACTCATATTATTTAGCTCGTCGCCAGTGATGATTTTATCGCTGTTGGGTATACCAACCTGCCTGGCTATACTGCTGGCAGTAATGCCATTGTCGCCCGTAATCATGACCACTCGGACACCCGCCTTGACACATTTTTTGATATCCCCTGCTACTGATTCTCGGGGAGGATCAGCCAGACCAATCAAGCCACAGAAAGTCAGGGTGCAATCAGTGATGGTGGCAGGAATTTCAAACTCACTGTTGGGCTTCATCGTACCTACAGCAATGACACGCAAGGCCTGTTTTGACATCTCATCAATTCTATCCTCTGCCTGCCGGCGTTCGGTGTCGGTCATCCTGGATATGGCAAGTATACTCTCAGGTGAACCCTTGGCCGCAATGATGATTTCGCCTTCATGATTCCAAACGTGTCCCATCATTTTCAGATCATTGGTAAAAGCATATTCGGTAATCAAATTACCACTAAAAAGATGGTCTTTGGTAATACCAAGCTTCTCGCAGTGAGAAAGCATCGCCTTTTCCATCGGATCATAGGCATCAGTTTCACAGCCAAGCCCCATTATTTCACATAAGGCGTTGGTGTCACCACCCACGGCCCAAGTCTCACGTACGGTCATTTGATTCATGGTTATTGTGCCGGTTTTATCGACACACAGTACAGATACAGCGCCCAGGGTCTCAACTGAGGGAAGCTTGCGAACCAGCGAATGCTTTTTTGCCAGTCGCCACGCACCCATAGAGAGAAACACGGTAAGGATGACAGGGAATTCCTCCGGTATCATCGCCATTGCCAGAGTAATCCCGGCCAGGATACTCTCAATGATTCTGTCACCCAACACATGGTCGGGGATATTAAAATAGGTAATCGCGCCAACCAATGCGAACAGGACAGCGGCAATCCCCGCACACAGCTTCACAAGCTTGCCGGTCTGTTTTTGCAAAGGGGTTGGGCTTACGGGTGCAGATGCTATATTGGCACCGATTTTACCGTATTCTGTGGCTGCCCCAATCTTATCAACTCGAATTATGGCACTTCCCTGGGTGACAAGCGTTCCTGCATAGCAGTAGTCCTTACGCCAGTAATCAGTGCTGTTTTTATCGGCATTGTCTACAGTAACTTTCCAAACGCCCTCTGCTTCACCCGTAAGAGTGGATTCGTCAACACACAGATCGCTGGCTTTAATAACCTCACCATCAGCAGGAATTTTCCCGCCCTCCGCAATTATCATCAAATCATTGGGCACCAAGTCTATACTGGCAATTATTTGCTCTTTTCCATCTCGAATGACGGTGACGTGCGGGGCAGATAAGTCTTTGAGGGCATTTAAAGTCTTATCTGTTTTCCATTCCTGGATGACATCTATACTAATGATGCCAACCACAAAAATGAGCATTATTGCACCATCACGTGGTTCCCCTAAAATAAAGTAGATGATCGCAGCGACAATTAGCAGCAGGAACATTGGCTCGCAGATAATGTGGAATACCTTCCTTAAGAAGCTTTGCTTTTTCTCAGCTGTCAGTTCGTTTTTCCCAAACTGCTCCTGTAGTTTTTCAGCTTGCTCACTGGTCAAGCCTTGTAATGGTAATACGTTTTCTTGTTCTGTCACAATAAGTTACCCCCAATTTGCTTTCGAAAGCATTGTTAAGATAGCTCTATGGCATTGCAATTTTCTTAGTATATGTTCGATAAGGTATAAAAAAACACCTATAGAACATTCTACTGTCCCACAGATGTCAGAAATTAATCTGCTGCTGTTTCCAGCCCAGCCCCACGAACCACATTGGTTCATCGCCTGCTCAGTTTGTACTGTAGATTTATATGCAGTGCAAAGATTAATAACATAATAATATATTCAAATGGTTTTGCCAAGCGTGTCAACCTTTTTCCTCTTCCGTTTTAATGGTGACTATGTCCCTGGTGCATTGGGTCCAATGTCATACCAGTCCTAATATAAATAGAGGGGGTTATCCCCCCTATTTCTTCTATGATGCCGAGTCCGAATGCAAGCACATAATCCGATGGTTACAGTCTAGTATCTTATACGTAATCCACCTTCAAATTTTTCACAATCAGCCCATAATTCCTAGCCACAGCTGGTACAGGATGCACATCCACCACTATCATCCATTTCCCTGCCGGGACGAATCTTATAGTAGGTCAGCCCATTGCTTTTAACCGAATCAATGGTAAATCCCTGATACATTTCGTATAATGAGTCGTTGATTACGAAGTGAATACCATCGTGTTCTTCAACCAGGTCGCGGTCTACTGGTTCATCCAGAACCAGATTAAAGGACATTCCGCCTCAGCCTGCGTTCGCATGAATTCTTAGATAGTTTTCTTCTACGTTTATCGCCTTCAAGCTTTCCTTGATATCCCCGATTGTATCAGCGGATACTTTTATCAATTCCATTTTCATCCCACCTTAATAAAATATTGAGGTTGTAATCTATCAATTACCATAGTTTGTATCAAATTACCCTCCGGGGGTATTGTAACATAGCCTCAAATATCTTTCAACTTGTTATTTTAAATTTATGGGTTAACCCCCTTTTAGAATTAGTATTTGATGTTTCAGCTAAAAATATCAACTGCCAACCATTAGTAAGAACCCTCTCAACTATCCTGGTTAATATTCCCTTACCTAAACTTACCTTTGACGCTATTTAAATGATACAGATAGAATTGTATGTATAATCAGTCGTAAAAATACAGTAATGGAATGAAACTATTAATATGCAAAGGGGGCCAGCAGAACCGAATTTTTAGGAGGTTATTTATGTATAGGAAAACTTTTGGCAGTCTAGTAATATTAGCACTGGTTGTATCTATATCAATTTTCGCCATTAAAGACGGCAATTTCACGGACAAGCCGGTGGCAACTACCATTGAATCCGCAGTAGAAGAGCCCCTCGCCAGTCCGGCACCTACAATTGAGCTCCCTGATTCTGAAGAGGTTACTACAATTGATGCTCCTGCAACTATTGAGGAAGGACAAGCAGTAACTAAATCGCCTGCTAATACCACTGCAGATAACAAGAAAGTAGTCGCGCAGGCGAATGTTGGGGTACCACAACAGGCAGCTAATCCCAGCCCCACAGTTTCCCGCGGAGTGACTAATACAAATGTCTCCAAATATCCGAAATTGAGCAAAGTAAATAGATCATATGGACAATTCCGGTACAGGGATTTGTCGGGAGGCAGAATAGAGGTAGATCCACAATGGATTGCCGCTAACATTGTTACTATCACCTTACCCGGTTTAAACAGGCAGGTAGAGGTTCATCGGAACGCTGCTGACAATTTCATAAAAGCTTTTACATATATTAAAAATGGCACTGCCACCGTAAACGGAAAGCAAGTTTCCCTTTTAAGTCTGATTAAAACTATGGATGGAACCTGGGTAACCAGACATGTTAACTGGAATTCATCCCGTGGTCTGAGTAATCATTCCTGGGGAACGGCTATTGATATCAATGCCGCCAATCATTTCAGATATGTTAACCCCTCCAGTGAACCTAACGATCCCAATTTGATACTCTGGGAAAAAGCCTTTAGGCCCGCAGGTTTTAGTTGGGGGAATAGCTATAGTGATTCAATGCACTATGAACTTTTAGATTAAAATGAGGACCTTCCGTATAAACTAAAGTAAAAAGGGAGGTATTGCTATGCGAATCAGCGACCCCAATAAATTGGTCGGCAAGATTATAAGAATCAACGCGGGGCAGGAAATGACGGAGATTATTGTTGACGTTGGGGATCAGGCTGTGACGGCAACAATTACTGCCGGTGCAGCTAATGATATGAACTTACAGGAGGGAGACGAGGTTTTTACCATGTTTAATTCTACCTCGGTAACCCTTATTAAAGACACCAAAGAACCCCGAAGAGACTACGGCTTTTAGACTTTTGATATCCGAACGGGTCTCACCCAGCGGTGAGGCCCCCCACCCGGTTCCCAAAAGCGAATCTCGAGCATGCGCTTCGCTTCCTTCAGAAATAACACATTAAGAAGCCCGCAATTAGCACACTATGTACGCCTCAATTGCGGGCTTCTTTTATGCCATAATTGTCTTCAACGACTTCATCAAATTAAATGTCTAGTATTTGAAGAAACCTTCGCCAGTCTTACGTCCCAGCTTATTGGCGCGAACCATTTTAGCCAGCAACGGACAAGGGCGATATTTGGGATCGCCAAATTCTTTATACAGAGTTTGCATAATTGCCAAGCAGATATCCAAGCCGATCATATCAGCCAGAGCCAACGGTCCCATAGGATGTCCAGCCCCAAACTTCATGGAAGTATCAATATCCGCTTCATTAGCTACGCCTTCCATTAAAGCATAAATACCTTCGTTCAGCATAGGGATTAAAAGACGGTTTACAACGAAACCAGGTGCTTCGTTGATTTCAACAGGAGCCTTGCCCATCTTCAAAGCCATATCTTTAATCGCATCATAGGTGGCCTGACTGGTGGAAGCACCACGAATAATCTCAACCAGTTTCATGGCTGGAACTGGATTGAAGAAATGCATACCAATTACTTTGTCAGCTCTCCCGGTAGCAGCCCCAATTTCAGTAAGGCTGAGGGCAGAAGTATTGGAGGCCAAAATACATTCAGGCTTACAAATGGAATCTAACTCTTTGAAAATAGATTTTTTAATTTCCATGATTTCAACAGCGGCTTCGATAACCAGATCACAATCAGCCGCAACAGCCATATCAACTGTTCCGGAAATCCGACCCATAACCGCAGCCTTATCTTCGGCGGTCATTCTGCCTTTGTCAACATTCTTGCCCAAAATCTTGTCAATGCTCTTTATACCGTTGTCGACAAATTCCTGTTTGATATCTCTTACAATAACTTCGAAACCTGCCTGTGCAGCTGTCTGCACAATACCTGCTCCCATAGTACCTGCACCAAGTACCATAATCTTCATCCTGTAATACCTCCTCACAATAATTAGATAAAATACCGTTCTCTGATTTTCTACTACCAACAGTCCTCATAGAGGAAATTCTATATCGGCTTTCAATTTCCTGCTTTATTGTAAATTATTTCTCAAATAGTTTCTATATGTCCCCCAAAGCAAGCTAGGGAGGCGAAGGTCAAGGCGCATCTAAAAGTCCGCGACTAAGACGTATATCAATACGTCGATTGAGCGGGCTTTTAGATGCAACGCAGAGATTCGCTTCCCTCGACGCTCCCCAGAGCGAGCGAGGGAGGCGAAGGTCAAGGCGCATCTAAA
>ENA-UOOH01000572-UOOH01000572.1-fermentation-metagenome-genome-assembly--contig:-NODE-572-length-41337-cov-5.167531_pt1 | contig 41337 bp, 35 predicted proteins | sample MGYA00245778_ERZ724025 | MGnify/ENA primary metagenome ERZ724025 (study PRJEB28704, sample SAMN03018313) | fermentation metagenome | biome: anthropogenic terrestrial biome; feature: soil; material...
AAAACTTCAAATACAGCTCTTAAGGGAACCATTGTCCTGCCATTTTCGATAAAAGGCCACTGATTGACTGAACTGAAATCCACATATTGATCATACACTTTGACATTAATAGGATTATCAGGCTTTTTATTTGTTATATAACTAAATGCATTTGCATTTAATCCAGTAATGGATACTGTTTCACGAAGTCCTTGAAATTCAAATAATAAATTGTAGTTTCCTGCTTCTTTGAATTTTAAAGTTCCATTTGAAATATCTAATTTATTCGTATCATAAGGATAAATCAATACATCATTTGTGATATTCACTTTTTTATTACCATAGATTGCATAAACATTAAATTTCACTTCAGTAGCAATGTTGTAAACATTTCGTGCAAAATCTAATGTTATTTTTTCTGGCGTCTCTCTATATGTAATATACAAATTTAAAGTGTGCCATTCTCCTGTATTGTCATTGACAATTGGACTGTATCTGATTTGAGAAATATAAGAATTATTTAACAAAAGTGACATTGCTCTGTTTATGCTGTCTTGAGAAATTGACTTGTCAAATCTTACGGAAATTCTTAAAGGATGATAAGAAATTTTGCGCTTTAATATATTAGTTAACTCTGCTTCATCTTTTGCTGAATTTTCCTCATTATACATATCAAGACCTGTTTCAACCAATAATTTGTCGTAGGATAATTCTTTTAAATAATCATAATATTTTTTGGTTGAATTTGGAACTTCAATTGTTTCATCAATTGTGTGATCCTTAATTATTTCTTTTTCCGTCAGCATGTAATAGGAGTATGATATAGTGCCTATATCCGGTGAGGGGTCATCCCATGTTGTATCTAAGTGGAACCAATAATCACCTAATTTAACCATGTTCCATATATGTGATTCACCTAATCCTAAACCAGAAATCAGCTTAACAGGAATATTAAGCTTGGTTAGCATGTTGTAGGTTAAAAGGGCATACCCGTTACATACAGATGTGCCTTCAGTTAGCAAATCATAATCTGAAAAATATATTTTATTTTCATCATATTTGCTGTTTAACACTATATAGTCATGTACTGCTTTTACCTTTTCATGGTTATTCATGTAAGGTTTTATGATATCAGCCAAAATACCGTCAATTATTCTATCTGCTTTGATTCTTTCTTCTAATGTCAAAATATAACCAACTTTCACATTTATGTTGCTTACAGCTTTTGTTCCTGATATGTCCCAATCAACTCGTGAAATATTGGATTGCATATAAATATCCTTATTTACCATGTCTTGTAATATCCCTTTGATATTATCCAAGGAACCGGTATATTTAATATTAAAATCCGGATTATATTTGCTCATTTGTTCAATGATAACATTTTCAAGCTCAAAATGATTGCTTGCATCATAAGATAAGCCGTATACATTAAGCGAAAATACAGTTACTATAATTAAAATAGCTAAAAAAAGTGTTTTAACGGTTCTTTTCATTACATCACCTTCCTGACTCTTGTATTGATTATACACCATTTAGTAAGAAAAATAAATAGTTATATATTTTTCAATCATTGAATATAAATATAATTTAATGTATTATTGTAAACAATATAAGGTATTTTTAATATACATTTTTAATTAGACGAAAAAGATATATAAAAAGTTTCATAAAAGGAGAAATATGTATAAAAAATTTTTGAATGAAATTTTGTTAAGCGAACTACCCTCTGTAGGCATATATAAATTAATAGAAACAGAGGAAATGATAAATATAATTCCTGAGCTTTTAAAACTTAAAGGATTTGAACAACAGACTCCTTATCACGACAAGGATGTTTTAGAGCATACTATGACTGTATTGGATAAAATAAAGCCAAAGCTCAATTTAAGAATGGCAGCCCTTTTGCATGATATAAGCAAGCCTGATTGCTTTACTGTGGATGAAAAAGGAAGAGGACATTTTTACGGACACCACATAAGATCAGCAGAGACGAGTGAAAAAATTCTTCAAAGACTTGGATATGATGATGATTTTATATTGGATGTAAAAATATTAATAAGATATCACTATATAAAGGAATTAGCCAATGTTATAAAAGAAAACGGAATAAAAAAATTTGTAGAAGCTGTGGGTGTCAATAGACTTGATGACATGTTTGAACTGCTTAAGGCAGACATGGCTGGCAAAGCTTCTGCAAATTATGAAGTTATAGAAAAATTAAGAGAGTTGTGTATGAAGTAATCCTTCGCTATCACTCAGGATGTCAAATACAATTTCCATTTAATTATTCTTAAAACGGATTCGTTTATTCTGTCTTCTGAAATAACTCCCTGTGAGACTGCTGATAAAAGCTCAATATATGATTTTTCAAGGTCTGATACAATGAGCATATCGTTGCCTGCTATAACAGCCATTACTTCAGGTGAAGGGGTCTCGGTTATGGCTCCCATGGACAAATCATCAGTCATTATTATTCCCGTAAATTCCATATCATTTCGTAAAATATCAATTACTTTTTTAGAAAGTGAAGCGGGGTTTTCTGCATCAATAGATTCCACAATATTGTGTGAAACTAAAATACTTTCTGCTCCTGTATTAATTCCTTCTTTAAACGGTATGAAGTCACTCCTTAAAAATTCTTCATAGGGTCTTTCGTCATATGCAGAGCCTGTATGAGTATCTATATTGTTTCCATAACCAGGGAAGTGTTTTAATGTTGAACTAATGTTATTTTCTTTTGCTGTTTCTACAACAATTTTTACATATTGGGCTGTTTCTTCAGCAGAATTTCCAAAAGACCTGTCAAAAATAAAATCATCTACATTGGTAGAAACATCAGCAACAGGGCTTAAATTCAAATTAATACCCAATGATTTTAATAACTTTGATTTTTCCCTTGTATCTCTTTTTATTTCTTCATATCCGCCTATGCTAAATAATTCTTGAGGTGACTTGAAACGCTCGGCAGCAATATTAGGATTTGAGCTAACTCTTACCACTGTACCCCCTTCTTCATCAACCCCTATAATCATGGGGATATCACTGTTTTCCTGATAGTAATTAATATTGTTTGTAACTTCATCTTTTGTTTTGCCTGCAAAGTCTCTGCCAAACATTATAAATCCACCTGGCTTCATTGATAAATACGAGGAAAGATTCTCATCTTTTGGGCATCTTGCTAAAAACATTTGTCCTATTTTTTCTTCTATAGTCATATTCTCCATTAACTTTAAAGCTTCTTCTTCAAATTCATAAAACATGCCTCTATCCTCCTCTTCTGTTATTTCTTCGGGTGAAACAATTCCATTTGGTGGTATATCATTAGGTGTTTGCGGTTCTTTAGTACATCCGAATAATTGTAGAAATAACAATAAGTATAATGTTAATATTTTCATGTTTCATAGTTAAGGACATTCCTCTAAAGTCATATTTTCAAGTGCTTTATACAATTTTGAGGGGTTTCCCTCTTCCTTCTTTAAAATTTACTACTACTATTAATATTACCATCTTAAAGAAATCTAATCAATAAAAACTAACTGTCAAGTGAACTACAAAAATAATAATTTGGCTATTAAGAATAAGATGGTAAAATGTAAAAATGAATTATAACCAAAAAAGAAATAATTCGTCATGAACGAATCGAGTTCGCTATAATAAAATAATACTTGACAATTTGGAAACGATTTGATACAATTTATCCATTATTAAAAATAGGTAAATTGACGGATAGGAAGGTAATATGATTAAACTTAAGAACGAAGGGGTAATGATACAATCCGTTTTGCGTGCTGCAGAAATATTAGAATGTTTTACCGGCAATAATTCGGAATTAGGCATTTCAGAAATATCTGAATATATGGATTTAAGTAAGAGTACAATCTATGGCTTAGTAAATACACTGAAAGCGATAGGTTATTTAGAGCAGGACACAAAAACTAAGAAGTATCGACTTGGCATTAAACTTTTTGAACTTGGCAATTTAGTGCATAGTCGAATAGATTTAAGAACTGAAGCAAGACCATTCTGTATGGAATTATCTGAAAAATACGATATGACTGTACATTTAGCAACCCATGATCAGGGTGATGTTATATATATAGATAAAATAGTTAATTATGATATGCAAGTAGCATCATCCCAAGTTGGGAGAAGAGTTCCGATGTATTGTACAGGAGTAGGGAAATCTATAATTGCTTATATTGATAATGAATACTTAAATAAATATATATTTACTAAACAATTGAAGAAAATCACTAATAACACAATATCAACACGTGAAAGATTAATTGAAGAATTACAAATCATTAGAAGCAAAGGATATGCAGTAGATGACGAAGAAATTGAAATAGGATTAAGATGTGTAGCTGCTCCAATATTTAACAGCAAGGCATATCCAATAGCGGCTATAAGTATATCTGCATCGTACAGAAAGATGAATGATAGCATGATTGAAAAAATTTCCAAGGATGTAAAGCTATGCGCAGAAAAGATTTCTGAACGCAGCGGGTATTTTATATAAATAGCGTGGTTAAGTAGAGAATGAATAATTCATTCTCATAAAAAGGCTTAAATACACGAACGATGTTCGCTATTAACGAAAATCATATAGCAAGGAATAATAAGGAGAATATCATGATAGATGAAAAAAAGAAAAAAAAGATGGTTACTTTAGATGGTAATGAAGCTTGTGCTCATGTCGCTTATCAATTCACTGATGTAGCGGGCATTTTTCCAATTACACCATCATCGCCTATGGCAGAAAAAGTAGACGAATGGTCTGCAGCGGGAAAGAAAAACATGTTTAATCAACAAGTTACTCTTGTTGAGATGCAATCAGAAGGTGGAGCTGCCGGATTTGTGCATGGAGCTGCTGAAACAGGTGCATTAGCAACTACATTTACGGCATCCCAAGGATTATTGCTGATGATACCAAATCTTTATATAATGGCTGGACATAGAATGCCAGCTGTATTCCATGTTGCAGCTCGTTCTGTTGCTCAGCATGCTAATAATATTTTTGGTGATCACCAAGATGTTATGAGTTGTAGAGCAACTGGAGTAACTATGATGTCAACAGGAAGTGTACAGGAAGTTATGGATTTATCAGCCATAGCTCATCTTACAACTGTGAAAACCAGAATTCCATTCATTAACTTTTTTGACGGATTTAGAACAAGCCATGAAATTCAAACAGTAGAGATGATAGACTTACAAAAAGTCACAGGTTTATTAGATAAAAATGCTTTAAAAGAATATCGTCAAATTGCAATGAACCCGGAACATCCGTTATATAGAACAACTGTTCAAGGCTCAGACGTTTACTTCCAACACCAGGAAGCAAATAATTTAGACTACGATGCGATTCCTAAAATCATTGAAGATTTAATGGGTGAAATCAATAAAATTACTGGAAGAGATTATCATATATTTAATTATTATGGAGCAGAAGATGCTGACAGTATGATTGTTCTCATGGGCTCTGCGACAGAAACTACAAAGGAAGTAGTTGATTACTTGAATAAAAAGGGTGAAAAGGTTGGTGTTTTACAGATTCATCTGTTCCGTCCTTTTGATGTTAAATTTTTCTTGAATCAAATACCAAAAACAGTTAAGAAGATTTCTGCATTAGACCGATCTAAAGAACCTGGTTCAATTGCAGGAGCAGTATATTTAGATGTATGTGCAGCGTACAATGGTGGAGAAAATGTCCCCATTATATACGGAGGACGATACGGTTTGGCTGGACAAGACGTAACACCATCACAAATTAAAGCTGTTTTCGACAATATGAAATCTGATCAGCCTAAAGAATTATTTACTATTGGTATTACTGATGATGTGACAAATCTTTCATTAGATGTTGTAGAACCGTTAATAACCGAATCTGAAGACACTATTTCCTGCAAGTTCTGGGGAATAGGCGGAGATGGAACTGTAGGAGCTAATAAAAATTCAGCTAAAATTATTGGTGATGTTAGCGGATTATATACACAAGCTTACTTTGAATATGACTCTAAGAAAACAAATGGTATCACAAAAAGTCACCTTCGCTTTTCTAAGGCCCCTATTCGTTCAACATATTTAGTAAAAGCTGCTGACTTCTTGGCTTGTCATGTGGAATCATATATTCACAGATATGATATATTGCATGAAATTAAAGAAGGTGGAATTTTCTTGCTAAATACTACCTTGAAACCGGAAGAATTAGAGAAAGAACTGCCGCCAAGTGTAAAAAGGGAGCTTGCTAATAGAAATGTAAGATTCTATATAATAGATGCAGTATCAATTGCTCAAGATTTAGGATTGGGTAGATTTACAAATCTTATTTTGCAGGCAGCATTTTTTAAACTTACAGAAATTATAACACTAAATAAAGCTGTTGAATTTATGAAAGCAGCTGCTACCAAAACTTATGCCAGAAAAGGTGAAAAAATAGTTGCAAAAAATCATGCTGCAATTGATGCTGGCATGGAGTTAGTAATAAAGGTTGAAGTCCCGGAATCATGGAAAAATGTAGTTGATGAGGATGTTGAAACAGCTGAGGTATCAGATTTATATAAAAATATTGTAGAGCCTTGCGACCGTCAAAGAGGCGATGATATTCCTGTTTCAGTATTCGTGCCACACAAAGATGGAACATATCCTTTAGGAACATCTAAGGTTGATAAAAGAGGAATCGCTACATACATTCCTGTTTGGAAACCGGAAAATTGTATTCAATGTAATCAATGCGCATTTGTGTGCCCTCATGCAGTTATAAGACCATTCTTAGCTGATGAAAAAGAAGCTCAAAATGCTCCTGATGGCTTTATGATGATAGATGCACAAGGGGCAAAGGAATATAAATATAGAATCGAAATAAGCAAGCTTGACTGTACAGGATGTGGCAGCTGTGCTAATACATGCCCTGCAAAAGAAAAAGCTTTAACAATGGAACCAATTGACAAAACCTTCCACGATGAAACAAACTGGAACTATGCTCTTGCATTATCTGATAAGCCAGGAATCTTCAAGAGAGATACTGTTAAAGGAAGTCAGTTATATCAACCACTTGTTGAATTTTCAGGAGCATGTGCCGGTTGTGGAGAAACACCTTACGCAAAATTATTGACTCAATTATACGGAGAAAAGTTATACTGGGTGAATGGAGTAGGATGTTCATTAGCTTGGGCAGGTGCATTCCCATCAATAGCATATACTAGCAATAAAGAAGGCAAAGGTCCTGCATATTATGGCACACTTTTCGAAGATCAAGCTGAAAACGGATTAGGTGTAGTTAAGGCAATAAAACATCGTCGTGCAGGTGTTAAGCAAAATGTATTAGAATTGTGTAAGATGACAGACAAAGAAAAAGTAAAACAAGCAATTAACAGTTGGATAGACACATATGACAGCATTGATGAAAATGATCAGCCAACACAAAACTTAATAAATATTTTAGAAACTACTAAATTCTCAGAAGAAGAAAAACAATTAGTAGATAAGATAATAGTTGAAAAAGACCAAATAGGAAAGAAAGTTACTTGGTTATATGGAGGAGATGGTTGGGCATACGATATAGGATATGGCGGATTGGATCATGTTCTTGCATCGGGTGAAGATATCAATATCTTGGTAGTTGATACAGAAGTATATTCAAATACAGGCGGACAATCTTCAAAAGCAACTCCATTGGGTGCATCAGCAAAGTTTGCTGACGGAGGAAAGAAAACAGTAAAGAAAGATTTGGGAAGAATATTCTTAAGTTATGAAAATATATATGTTGCTTCTGTAGCAATGGGAGCAAATAAGAATCAGTTGATGAAAGCTATAACTGAAGCAACTAATTATGATGGTCCATCAATAGTTATTGCATACGCACCATGCATAAATCATGGTATAAAAGCTGGTATGGGACAATCACAGAGTGAGATGAAGAAAGCTGTCGAAAGTGGATTATGGCCTTTATACCGTTATAATCCCGCTAATGAAGAGAAGCCATTCAGCCTTGATTATAAAGAACCATCAATACCTGTGAAAGAGTTTTTGGATGGTCAAGTCAGATTCTCTGGCTTAGCATTGAAATATCCGGAAATTGCAGAAGAATTATTCGCTGAAGCTCAAGAGGATGCTGATAAGAGATATAAAACATACATTAAATTAGAAAAATTCTTTAACGAAAAATAATCGTCACTAAAATTATAATAAAGGTGAGAGCCCTAAAATGGGCCTCTCCAAAAATATTGCTGCAATACCGAATGAAGTTTGCTAATAACGAAAACTAAACAGAGGTAAATAATATGTATGATGTAAGAGATATTATATTTAAAGATATAATGGAAAAAGAATTTAAGGCTTTTCTAACACCAGAAAGAGATGGATGCTTATCAGGAGTATCAGAAGCTTATAAACAAGCAGAAGAAATTGGTGTGACTCTTGAACTTTTTTATGAAGAAGGAGACTCTATAGAAAACGGTAAACCAATTGGAACAGTTATTGCTACTCCTAAGAAGATGGCTACGGCAGAAGAAAAAATCATTGGAACTCTTGCTAAGTTTTCTGGAATAGCAACTGCAGCAAAAAAAGCTATAGAGCTTGCTGAGGGGAAAATAAGAATAACAGCTGGTTCTTGGAAGAAGATGCCTCCTGCTATTAAGGATGGAATCAGGACAGCAGTTCTTTCCGGAGGGGCTACCTTTAGAATAACTGACAACAACATGATTTATTTAGATAAAAACTATATAAAAATGCTTGGTTCTATACCCAAGGTATTAGAAACTGTTAAAGATATTAAAGATTCAACAAAAGTAGTTCAAATAAAAGGTCACGAAGGTTCCATAGAAGAAGAAACAAAACAGGCAATAGAAAATGGTTGTGGATTGTTGATGGTTGACACAGGGAATATAGAAGATTTAAATCGTTGTTTAGCTGTTGTATATGAATTTGGAGTAAGGGAACAAGTAGAAGTTGCCTTTGCAAGTGGAGTAAGATTTGAAGATATAAAAGAGCTTGCGAGTTTAGATATAGATGTTCTTTGTATAGGCAAAGAGATAGTTGATGCAGAGTTGCTTGACATGAAATTGGATGTGATTTAAAAGTCTCGGGAGGTAAGAAGATGGGATTAAATCTATTGGAGAAAACAGAATTATGGGTAAATAATGTAACTCTTAACAGCGTAAACCTTACAGAGTTAGCAGAAACTGTAGCTGATACTTTAGGACTTGAGAAAAGCAAGGTTTTGGTTGTTGATGTGCGTCCCCAACACATCACCCTAGACATATTAGAAAAAGATATACCGGAAGAAAACATCTTAGGTAAAGAAAAAGTGTTGTTAGATGCACTTTCAAAATTAAATGGAGTAAATATAACAGAAGACACGTATATCCATTCTAATGGTATATTAGGAATGATTTGTTTAGACCCGGAAAACCCAGAAGAAATGCTCACTAATATTAATAACATGGTTAGTGAAATGAAGGAAAAAATTTCAAAACGTGCTATTGTTTTTCCTACTGGCTTTGAAGTTAAAGGAAAACTAATAGAAGATACAAACACTCCCTTTTTAAAGGAAGCATTAGAAAAGGAAGGATTTAAGGTAACTGTTGGTGACATTATAGAAGATGACATAGACGATATGGTTTACAAGCTTGATGAAGCAATTTCTAGAGCATATGGCATAGTAATTACAACTGGTGGTGTAGGTGCTGAAGATAAGGACAAAACTGTCGAAGGAGTTCTAAAAATTGACCCTGAAGCGGCAACTCCTTATATAGTAAAGTTTAAGCAAGGCACAGGTCGGCATGTCAAAGATGGTGTAAGGATTGCAGTAGGACAAATTGGACCAACATTCATTGTTTCAATGCCAGGACCAAATGATGAGGTACAGGTTGCATCTAAAGTTTTAATAGATTGTTTGAAAAACAACCTTGATAAACAACAGATGGCACAGAAAATTGCAAACGCATTAGCAGAGAAATTATCAACAAAGAAGTTTCATCATGATGTAGATCATCACCATGAACATTAGTAATCACAACATTTAGAAAGGAGGAATAATATGGATTGTAAAATTGTAGCAGATGAACTTTACAAAGCAGAACGTGGATCCTATCAGATTGACACTATAAGTGCTGCAAATCCGGAGTTGACTGTAGAGGACTCATATGAAATTCAGCTTCAAAATGTAGCAAAAAAGGTAGCAGAAGGGGGAAAAGTTATAGGAATGAAGGTTGGATTAACTAGTAAGGCAATGCAAAATCTTTTAAAAGTTAACGAACCTGATTATGGTCACCTTACAGACAAAATGCTTTTATTAGAAGGAAACATTTGCCCGATGAATGAACTTATTCAACCAAAAGTTGAAGGTGAATTAGCATTTTGCCTAAATAAAACATTAAAGGGACCTGGAATAACTATAGCAGATGTATACAATGCGACTGAATATGTGGTACCAGCAATTGAGATAGTAGATAGCCGTATAAAGGACTGGAAGATTAAGTTAGTTGATACCATAGCTGATAATGGCTCTAGTGCAAAACTAGTTTTAGGCAGCAGATTGACTAAGATTGAGAACATAGACATGCGATTAATCGGCATGAATCTAGAGAAAAATGGTGAGCTTGTAAGCTCAGGAACAGGCGCTGAAGTTTGGGGAAATCCAGCAGCAGCAGTTGCATGGTTAGCAAATAAGCTTTCTGAATTTGACATTGAACTAAAAGAAGGAAATGTTGTTTTGGCAGGTGCAGTAACAGCTGCAGAAGTAGCTAAATCAGGAGATGTATTCACAGTAAGTTTCCAAGGTATGGGCAGTGTATCAGTTAAATTTGAGTAATAAAAGGTAAACGCAAAACATTGGTGTACAAGAAGGTATGGTAATAGATGCAGTATTTTATTATCACTAATGAAGATGATAATATCAATATATGAAGAATTAAAAGGAGGCATACTTAATGAAAGAAGTAACAATGTTAGCAAAAGTGGATGTTGATAAGTGTATCGGATGCAAAATTTGTGCTAAAGTTTGTCCTGTATTATCCATTAAAGTAGAAAATAAAAAGGCGGTTGTTGATGCAGAAGCTTGTAGAGCTTGCGGGAATTGTGCAGATCGTTGCCCAACTTACGCTATCGAAATGGTAATGCGTGAAACTCCAATAAAAGTGGGAGTGGATGTATCTAAATTTGATCATAAAGAAATCAGAGAACTTTGTGAAAAAGCTCATTTCAACCCTGAGCAAGTTCTCTGCTATTGCACAGGTGTAAGAGCGGATGAAGTTGCCGCAGCTATATTAGACGGTGCAGATACACCAGAAAAAATTTCCTCTGTGACAGGCATTAGAACTGGTTGTACAATTGAATGTGTTCAAACTGTTTTAAGAATGCTTGATGCAGCAGGTATTGAATTAAAACCGGTTGAAGGCGGATGGCAGTGGTATGGAAAAACTACTACATCATGGACTCTTCCTAATTCAGTAAAGGAAAAATATCCAAGTTTTTATTTTGAAGAAGACAATGAGTTGTTAGATAGAATTGTAAATACAGTTACAGAATCTGAAAAAGAAGGGAGTAAATAAATGATACGTAAACCAATTACACCAATACCAGCAAAACCATCACAATATGGAATAGATCCATCTTTTGTTAAATCACGTGCTTCTAAACTACCGGGTATGGTATCAGTAATGCTTAAAGACCTATTCCCGGATTTACCGGATACAATTTATCCAGCAGAAGGAAATGCTATCGAAAATATTCGTAAAGCTGCAAGAGAATCATTGTATAAGATTGATATGAGCATGATTAAGCCTGAAGATTCAGTAAATATTCTTGCGTCACATCATGGATTTACATTATTTGGTGGAGAACCATATGCTGAATTGTTAAAAGCTATTAAAGATGTTGTTGAAGAAAGAACAGGCAGTAAAAATGTTCGTCTTCGTGCCGGAGTTGGAATGAGATTCCGTGAAACAGAAGAATACATTAAACGTTATGGATTAGATACTTATTTTGGAAAAGGCAAAGCAATAGGACTAGCACCAATTGATGAAGGTATTCCAATAGAAACTGAAATAGGTACACTTTATGGATTAAAGAAAATATATGATGCAGACTGGATAATACATGCTCATCACACAGACGTTCGTGAGGTTCACTTTCATAGACAAGTTGACAAGGCAGTTAAACCATTTGGTATGTCATATGCTCGTATAGAAACAAGAAGTACTTATCATCAAAACTTAGGACCGCGTGCTGCTAACTTTACTGCAAGAGCAATATTTGAATCAGAATTTGTTCAAAGCAAATTTGCTTTCGCATCATTCATGGATGTTGGCCCTCATGGTATAGTAGGGGTAGATTCAGACAATGATCTATACGCATTAAATGATAGAGCTACATTTATTGGTTGCCAGCGTTATGGAAAGATAATGACATTATTTGGCGATATCGATGAATGTATTGCAGTACTTGACTTCCCATGTCCTGTACCTTATGTATTTGCAGCAGGAGTTATTTATGCAAACTTCCTTGGTGCAAACACTGACCTTTACGACTTGGAGAATAATGCTCTTCCGGCTTATACGTGGTATACCGAAGCATTCTATGATAAACAGGATAAACCTATTTTAGGAGACATTCCACCATTAAACCCGGCTATCAAAATGTGTGTTCACAACTATGCATGGACAGGATATCCATCAGCCTTCTTCTCAAAACATATACCTACTGTTGTTGTAGGCAAGGAGCAAGGGGATCTGTTTGACAGAGATTCAATGAACTTAGAATATATGGATTATGCAACTACTATTAAAACATTAGAAGGAGCAATGCAGTTTGCACATCAAACAACAGATACTGATAAAGTAATCATATTTGACGGTGCAATGGGTGGTATAAATGTAAGTGAATCCATGGCAAGATTGCTAATAGACAAAGCTCCAGCTGTTAGTGAAAGAGTAGATAAAGTTCTGCTTCCTAAATGGTTAAAGCAAAGGGGTGTAGATATTTCAATTTTGGAGAAATTAAAATAATTAATCAATAGACCCAAGTAGTATATTTTATGTCATTCAAAGCGTTTATTAATTCCTTAAGCGTTTTGAATGACACTAAGGCTTTTGGGTAAGGCTATTAATATTTAATTTATAATTTAAAAGATTAAAAATCTAAGGAGAATTAAATTATGAAAAGTGACACAAAAAGGTCAGGAATTATTGAAAAGGGTCCTGGATTTGCAGCAGGATTAAAGGATTTAAAGGGAAACCTAAATACAAAAACTATTACAGCAGGATTTGTTGCAGCAGTATTTGGTTGTACAGGGCCAGCACTTGTAGTTATTAATGCAAGTACTGGAGTAGGGTTTACGACTGAACAAACTATTTCTTGGTTATTCGGGATTTATTTTTTCGGCGGATTAATTAGTTTTATTATGGCATTATATTATAAGATGCCAATTGTTGGTGCTTATTCAATTCCTGGAGCATCTATGCTTGCAACATCATTAATGGGTTTTTCCTTTAATGAAGCTGGAGGAGCGTTTGTTATGGCAGGGGTAATAGTTCTCATGTTAGGTGTAACAGGTCTTATAGGAAAAGTTATGAAGTTTTTGCCTCTTCCAATTGTTATGGGTATGATAGCTGGAGTTATGTTAAGGTTTGGTACAAGTATTGTAACTTCAACTATCGCTTCGCCGATTATATGTGGGTCTGCTGTAGTGGGCTTCTTCCTAGTTCGAAAATTTGCTAAGAAATTCTCGCCTATACTTGGAGCTCTGTTATTTGGAGTAGCTGCCATGATAGCAACTGGTGGATTCAATCCTGAATCCTTTGACATGAGATTCGTAGCACCACAAATAGTAGTTCCTTCATTTAGCGTAGCAGCATTTTTATCTGTTGCCGTTCCACTTGCTGCCTTGGTAGTTGGTGCTGAAAATGCACAGGCTATTGGAGTTATGAGAGGTCAGGGCTATAAGGCTCCTGTAAATGCAATGACAGTAATAAGTGGATTTGGTGGAATTTTCTCAGGTTTAGTAGGAGCACATAATGCTAATATAGCAGGTCCTATGACAGCAATTTGTTCATCATCAGAAGCAGGTGAAGACAAATCTGGACGTTATGCAGCAGCAGTTACTAATGGAGTGTTTTTCATGTCCTTTGGTTTAGTTGCAAGTTATGCAATGGGCTTCATAAAAGGTATTCCATTACCATTAGTAAATGTCTTAGCTGGACTTGCAATGATTAATGTATTGATTAACTCATTCAAGGATGCATTTGGAACAGGTGATTTTAGACTTGGAGCCTTCTTTGCCTTAGCAGTAGGTGCTAGTGGTATAACTGTTTTAAGTATCGGATCTGCTTTCTGGGCTCTAGTAGTTGGAGTTATTGTATCATTAATTTCAGAAAAAAACGATTTTGATAAAGAACCTGCAAATAGTTAAGTTATAAGGTCGGGTAGAAAATACTCGACTTCTATTTTATAAATTAAAATTTGATACTGTTGAAATTATGTAGAAGACTAAAGTAAAGAATTTTTAAGGAGCTTATAATGAACAGTATCTCAAAAAAGAGACTTTTAGAAAAAGGACCTGGATTTTCCTCAGGATTAAGAGATTTAAAGAAAAATCTAAATTCTAAAACTATAACAGCTGGATTCGTTGCAGCAGTGTTTGGCTGTACCGGACCCGCAATTTTAATTATCAATACGAGTGCTGGGGCAGGTTACACAACTGAACAAACCATCTCATGGTTATTTGGAATTTACTTTTTCAGTGGATTAATAAGTCTTACTATGTCATTATATTATAAAATGCCCATTGTCGGAGGATGCTCAATCTCAGGTGTTTCTATGTTGGCAACATCCATAGTTGGCTTTTCTTTTAATGAGGCTGTGGGAGCATTTATAGTAGCAGGTATACTTGTTTTGATACTAGGTGTTACAGGTCTTATTGGTAGGGTAATGAAATTTTTACCTCTTCCTATAGTAATGGGCATGACATCCGGTGTTATGCTTAGATTTGCTACGGGCATTGTAACATCTACTGTAGCATCACCAATTGTATGCGGAGCTGCATTAGTAGGATTCTTTTTTATTCAAAAAGTATCTAGAAAGATTTCGCCAATATTAGGAGCCTTATTATTTGGAGTTGCAGTTATGGTTGTAACTGGGGGATTTAATCCGGAATCTTTTGACATAAGATATATAGCACCACAAATAGTATCTCCCGTTTTTAGTGTAACATCTATTTTAGCTGTTTCGATTCCGCTTGCCGCTCTCATTGTTGGAGCTGATAATGCACAGGCTATAGGAATTACAAGAGGCCAGGGCTATAAAGTACCTATGAACGCAATGACATTAATTAGCGGTTTTGGTGGGGTTTTTGCAGGTTTGTTTGGAGGTCATAATGCTAATATAGCAGGTCCCATGACAGCTATTTGTTCATCATCAGAGGCAGGTGAAGACAAGGCTGGACGTTATGGGGCGGCATTTGCAAATGGAATATTTTTTATATCTTTTGGTTTAATTTCAAGTTTTGCAATGGGCTTCATTAAAGGTATACCATTACCATTAGTAAATATATTAGCAGGACTAGCTATGATTAATGTATTAATGAATTGCTTCAAATATGGATTTAGTACAGGCTTTTTCAAACTTGGATCATTTTTTGCATTTGCAGTTGGTGTAAGTAATATAACTGTTTTAAGCATTGGATCTGCTTTCTGGGCATTATTGGTTGGGGTAACTGTATCATTAATTACAGAAAAGAAAGATTTTGATAAAGAATTTAAATTTTAAAAATTAATATTTAAAGATGGAGGAGAATTATATGAATGAAGTAGTTAAAAAGAGAATTTCCAATCTACAAAATAGTTTAAAGGAATTAGGACTTGATGCAGCAGTAATAATGGATAGAGAAAACTTAATTTATTTTGCACAGTTAGAAGATTTAGAAGCTGGCTCCTTAATAATTCCGGCAGATGGAGAGCCGTCAATCTTATGTCTCTGGTTAGATGCAAGACATGTTAGAGACGTATCAGGTATACAAGTAGTTCCTTATTTCTTCCCGGGAGGTAATGTAAGCCAAAAAACAGCTGAAATTATAAAAGATATGGGTATAGAAAATCCACGTATTGGCTTTACAAGATATTTTGTATCTTTGAAAGATTATCAATGTCTTAGAGATACAGTACCTGGAATTTACTTTGGTGATATTGCAGAGGCATGTTATAAAATTCGTTCTGTAAAAGATGAAGTTGAATTAGAATATATCACAAAAGCTGCAAGCTTCTTGAAAGAAGGAATGAAAGCTGCATTTAATGTGGCAAAACCAGGTTTAAAAGAAACAGACATTTTAGCAGAAGCAGAATATGCTATGCGTAAAGCAGGTTCCGAAGGTAGTCCTTTTAGAATGCAAGTATTGCGTCATGACCGTCAACAATTAGTACATCCATATGCAGAAGACTATATTATTAATGATAATGAGCCGGTAGTAATTCATTTAGGGTCTTCATATAAAGGATATGCTGCTAAAATGTGTAGAACCATTTTTCTTGGTAATGTTCATGAAGAAATATTAAGGATTTATGATATTTTATCTGAGGCTAAAAAGATTGCAATTGAGTCCCTAAAACCTGATGTTACAGCTGGCGAAGTATACAATAATGTTTACAAATATATACATGAACAGGGCTATGGAAAAATGTTTTTAGAAGCTATTGGTTACGGTGTTGGAATTAGGCAGTCAGAATTTTATCCTATATTAGGCAAAGATAAACCACACATATTAAAAGAAAATATGGTAGTTGATGTATTGTTGCCAACTATATATGAACCTAAATATGGTGGACCTAGAACTACCGATACAGTTTTAATAAAAAAAGGTGGCTGTATAAATTTAACAGATATTCAGTTATAATGAAAGAATTATAATGTAAGCCATTCAAATAAATAATCAGGTCTTTTGCTCAGTGGCAATATAAAAGTCATGTTATAAAGTCAAAAGTTGATAGGTGGGATTTGATAATGAATGTTAAAAACTATATTTATGTAACAGGCTGTGTGTTTACAAAAGAAAACCCGGAACTAAGTGTGAAAATCCAAGACTATTTAAAAAAGAAATTCGATATGCAGATAATAAGATGCTGTGTTGCTAATTTCCAAATAGAAGAATTTAATGCAGCTATGCCGGAATGGTTACAACCACGCTGGAAGGACATTCCATCCAACAAGGATTTTAATGAAGAAAATACATTGGTATATATATGTCATAATTGTGCATCTATTTTTGAGGAAACTAGGCCCGAAGTGAAGAGACTTTCGCTGTGGGAGTTTATTTTAAATGATACAGAATTTCCATTTCCTGATTATTCTCATGAAAAAATAACTGTGCAGGATTGTTGGCGTTCATACGATAACCGCACGGAGCAAGAAGCTGTCCGTGCATTGCTATGTAAGATGAATGTAGATATTGTAGAGCAAGAAAATAATTACGAAAAAACGCAATTTTGTGGCATATCTTTGTATGAACCTGCACCCCAGCGAAATTTGGATTTAGTACCAAAAAGATATGTGGAGAATGCAAAAGGAAAATTCATACAAAGAACAGATGAAGAACAACAACGATTGATGCAGGAGCATTGTAAAAATATTACTACTGACAAAGTTGTTGCTTACTGCCACTATTGCGTAAAAGGACTCAAATTAGGCGGAAAACAAACTAAACATTTGGCAAGTTTACTATTTAATGCATAGGTCTAAATGAAGCATTAAAACAAACAATACTTGTATATTACTTATTAATATGGTAATATAAAGTATATGTTATTATAACAATTTAATATTTGATGAAAAAACCAAGAAGGTTTAAATTGTCTTTGAAAAGACTATCCTTTTTGGTTTTCTGTTTTTATTATTAGAAATTTATTTGCTGTGAGGAATGTATGAAAAGTATGAAAGGTATGAAAAGTTTTTTTATGTGTTTAATTGCAATAAGCATGGTACTTTCTTTAGTAGCCTGTGATAAAAATGATATAGTTCCAAAAATTTTAGAAAAGCCACAAACTTCAAATAAGGATGTATTAACCATGGCCATTGGCTCAGAGCCGGATGGAGGTTTTGACCCGGTATTAGGGTGGGGCAGGTATGGTAGCCCTTTGATCCAAAGCACATTAGTTGAAACTACTGCAGATATGGAAATTGTGGGAGATTTGGCAACTGACTACAATATTAGTGAAGATGGTGTTACATGGACTTTTAATTTAAGAGATGATGCACGGTTTACTGACGGTGAAAAAGTTACTGCTCAAGATGTAGTATTTACATATGAAAAGGCAAAAGTGAGCAATTCCATAGTCGATTTGACAGTTATGGAATCCATAAAAGCTACGGATGCATCAACTGTAGAAATCATGTTAGCTCATCCGGAGTCAGCATTCATATATAGTATTGCAAAGACTGGAATTGTTCCCGAACATGCTTATAATGAATCTTACGGTGATAATCCTATCGGAAGCGGACCCTATAAATTTGTTCAGTGGGATAAAGGACAACAACTGATATTAGAGGCGAACAAGGACTATTACGGACATGTGCCTGAAATCAAAAAAGTTGTTATTTTGTTTATGTCTGAAGATGCAGCAGTTGTTGCAGCAAAGGCCGATGAATTAGATGTAGCAATGACAATACCAAGCTTAGCAATAGATATTGATGGAATGAGCATTTATGCTGCAGAAACAATTGACAACAGAGGAATTACACTTCCCGTAGTCCCGGATGAAGGCAAAACCACTAAGGAAGGCTATCCGATTGGTAATGATGTTACATCAGATATTGATATAAGAAAAGCATTGTCCTATGGACTGGATAGGGAGCAAATGGTTGAAGATGTTTTAAATGGTCATGGAGTACCTGCTTTTACTGAGGCAGATGGAATGCCTTGGTTTAATGAAGCAGCTGTTGTGGAATATGACTTGGAGAAAGCAAAGCAAATGTTGACGGATGGCGGATGGGTTGATGTTGACAATGATGGAATAATAGAAAAAGATGGTTTAAAAGCTGAATTTACTATTATTTATTCTGCCGGCGATTCTGTAAGACAGGGATTAGCAATGGCTGTGTCTATGCAAGCAAAAAAATTAGGCATTTCAATCAATGTTGAAGGAATGAGCTGGGATGAAATAGATAAAAGAATGTTTAGGGACCCTGTTCTCATGGGATGGGGAGACCAGACTCCAATGGAAAGCTATTTGTTATACCACAGCAGCAATAAAGGTATAGATTATTATAATCCTGAAAACTACGGCAATGAAACTGTTGACAAATATGTGGATGAAGCATTGAGAAGTACAGATGTTGAAGTTGCAAATGAATTATGGAAAAAGGCCCAATGGGACGGAACAACAGGTACATCAACATTAGGGGATGCACCCTGGGTGTGGTTGGTAAATGTTGATCATCTTTATTATATAAAAGGTGGGCTTGAAATGGGAGAACAAAAAATACACCCTCACGGACACGCATGGCCTCTAATTTCAAATTTAAGAGAATGGAAATGGGTAGAATAATAAAAGGCAGATAATAGTATGAAAACTTTCAATTATATATTAATTAATTTTGCAAAAATGATTGTGCTGATTATACTTGTATGTATAGTTACATTTACATTGGCGGTAAATTCTCCCTTGGACCCAATAAGGCAATATGTTGGAGATGGAGTTACAGTAAGTGTAGAACAAAGAGAAGCTATTGCTGAATATTGGGGGTTGAATGACACTAAAGTTGTGAGATTTCAAAAGTGGTTTGTAAATATTTTGCATGGTGATTTTGGCAAGTCTACGATTTTTAGAAGAGAAGTTCTGGATGTTATAAAAGACAGGGCTATGAGTTCTTTGTATTTAATGGTAAATACTTTTGTATTGTCCGGAGTTCTTGGATATATTTTAGGATTGATAATGGGCAGGTACAGAGACTCTATTTTAGATAAAACCATAAAAACCATTTGTATCACATTTACGGCTACCCCTACTTTTTGGGTTGGAATTTTAATGTTAATAATATTTTCAGTTAAACTTAATCTGTTTCCCGTTGGATTTAGTGTTCCAATCGGAATAGCATATGAAGATGTAAGTTTCTATGAAAAAGCATACCATGCAATTTTGCCTATTATTACATTAACAATGGTTTTTATTCCAAATATTGCACTTCATACCAGGTCTAAAACAGTTGAAGTGATTCAAAGTGATTATGTACTATTTGCCATTGCAAGAGGTGAAAGTAAAAAGAGTATTTTAAAAAACCATGTTATTAAAAATACGTTAATACCGGCCATAACAATTTTATTCGGATCATTTAGCGAAATATTTGGAGGAAGTGTATTAGCTGAAAATGTATTTTCTTATCCTGGACTTGGTTCTACAATTGTACAAGCAGGTCTCGGGGGAGATACACCCCTGTTGTTAGGCATTACAATTATAACTGCAATATTTGTGTTCATAGGTAACTTTATTTCTGATTTGATATCTTTGCTCATGAACCCTATGGTTAGGGAGGAGATATAATTGGACAGAAGAAAAAAAGGCAAAATACTTACTATGATAATTACATCTATAATTTTAATAATCATGATTTTGGGAGCCTTGATAACAGATGAAATAACATCACCAAATTTTAGCGAAAAAAATCAATTTCCTTCATTACGTCACCCCTTTGGAACAGATTGGTTAGGACGAGATATGTTTTTTAGAACCATTAAGGGACTTAGAAACAGTATATTAATAGGAACAATAGCGTCATTGGTAAGTTCGGTAATAGCTATAATTGTTGGCGGCTTAGCCGGTACAATGCCTAAATGGGTAGATAATTTGGTGAGAATGGTAATAGATTTAGTAATGGGAATACCACATTTGATTTTTATAATATTGATTTCTGTGTTTGTAGGCAAAGGTGCAAAGGGAATAGTCATAGGTGTGGCTCTTACACACTGGGTCTCTTTGGCAAGGGTAATTAGAAATGAAGTTTTGCAAGTAAGAAATGAACAATATGTATTAATATCAAGAAGATTTGGAAAAAGCAATTGGTATATTTTTAAAAATCATATGATTCCTATAGTTTTGCCACAATATATAATAGGGTTAGTGCTGATGTTTCCACACGCCATATTGCATGAAGCATCGGTAACCTTTTTAGGATTTGGATTATCACCGGAAACAGCTGCTATTGGGATAATTCTGTCAGAAAGCATGAAGCACTTAATAAGCGGGATGTGGCATTTGGCATTCTTTCCGGGGGTTTCCTTGGTGGTTTTGGTTTTAATGATTAATAAGTTAGGCGAAAATTTAACCCTTATTTTAAATCCGTATTTAACAAGAGAATAATTTATAAAAGATGAGATCCTTCGCTTATGTTCAGGATGACAATATTAAGATTGGATGATTAAATGAAAAAAACACTATTAGAAGTAAAAAATTTATCAGTAAGTTTTAAAATGGATGCAGATAATAAATCAAATAACAATTTAGTTATCAACGATTTGTCCATAAAAGCCTATCCGGGAGAAATTTTAACTATTGTAGGCTCAAGCGGCAGCGGGAAAAGTATATTAGCACACGCTATTCTGGGACTATTGCCAAGCAATTCTATTGTTGAAGGACAAATTTTTTATGATGGTAAGTTAATTGATGAAAATTTATTGGGTAATTTAAGGGGAAGTGAAATTGCATTTATTCCTCAAAGTATCTCCTACTTAGATCCTCTTGTGAAGGTAGGTAAGCAGGTTAGAAGTTATACTGATAAAGATGAAACAATAGAAAAGCAAAGAAATATATTTAAATACTATGATTTATGTGAAAATTCAGAAAAATTGTATCCCTTTCAATTGTCAGGAGGAATGGCAAGAAGAGTATTAATTTCTACAGCAGTTATGGAAGATCCAAAGATAATTATTGCAGATGAACCAACTCCAGGTCTTGACATGGAATCAGCCAAGAAAACAATGGATTATTTCAAAAGCTTTGCCGATGAAAACAAAACTGTAATATTAATTACCCACGATATAGAGTTAGCTATAAACTATTCAGATAAACTGGCGATATTTTACGCAGGTCATATTGTAGAGCTGACCAATGCAAGTTATTTTAAAAAGGGTGCTAAATATTTGAGACATCCTTATACAAAAGCTTTATATGAATCCCTTCCTTCAAATGGTTTTAAGCCAATAGAAGGGTTACAGCCAGAAACTACTTCCACTAGAGGCTGTGTATTTAAAGACAGATGTAAATTTAAGCAGGAAATATGCGACCAAAGGGTAAAGACCCATGAATATGATGATGAGATGGTGAAGTGTAATTATGATTTTAGAGGCTAAAAATATTGGATTTAGGTATAAAAGTAGTGGATATATTCTAAAGAGTGTGGATTTTAAAATTTCATCCGGAGAAATAATCGGTTTAATTGCAAAAAGTGGATATGGTAAAACTACATTTGCAAAGATAATTTCAGGATATTTAAAACAAAGCTGGGGAGATGTATTAATAGATGAAAATAAAATACCTGCTCATGGTTTTTATCCTGTGCAACTAATTTATCAACATCCAGAGAAATCAATAAATCCAAGATGGAAAATGAGAAAATCACTATGCGAAAATGATGATTTAGATGAAGAGCTATTGGATATCTTAGGAATTAGAAAAACTTGGATAGATAGATACCCAAATGAACTTTCTGGAGGCGAATTGCAAAGATTCGCAATAGCCAGAGCAATATCTAAGGATACAAGGTTTTTAATAGCAGATGAAATAACAGCTATGTTAGATGGAATAACCCAGGCTCAAATATGGCATTCTTTAATAGAGATATCAAAAAAAAACAATATTGGTATGATTGTTATAACTCACAATAAAGAGTTAGTAAATAAAATATGTTCACGAACAGTAAAATTAGAGGAAGTCAACAACATTTAATAAGTTTAAGCAGAAAGGAAAAAGAAATGGAAAACAAATTAATAGCACTAAAAAATGAAATATCAAAATTAGTTGAAGGAGGAGTATGCATTGCCTTTTCAGGTGGTGTGGACTCAAGCTTAATTCTAAAATTAGCTTGTGAAGCAGATGAAAAGCTTAATAAACAAATTTATGCAGTAACTTTTGAAACAAAGCTTCATCCTGTTTCAGATGTTACCATATCCAAGAAAGTAGCATCTGAAATGGGAGCAATACATGAAATAATACAAATAAATGAATTCGAAAATGAAAAAATCCTTACTAATCCTGTAGATAGATGTTACCAATGTAAAAAATCATTATTTGTAAACTTAGTTGATTTTGCAAAAAATCATAATTTGAAGTATGTGCTGGATGGCACCAATGCTGACGATTTAAATGCATATAGACCAGGAGTTAAGGCTTTGGGCGAATTAGGCGTAATTAGCCCCTTGGCAAAATTAGGTATAACGAAATCAGAAGTAAGAGAATTTGCAAGGAGTTTAAATATTTCTGTTGCATCAAGACCTTCCGCACCTTGTATGGCTACTAGATTACCATACAATACTGCCATTAGTTTTGAACTTTTAGAAAATATCGAAAAAGGTGAAGAATTTATAAAAAGCTTGGGCTTTAAGGATGTACGGTTAAGAGTTCATAATGACATAGTGAGAATTGAAGTCAATAAAGAGGATTTGGATAACATACTATCTAAAAGAGATAGTGTAATAGAATATTTAAAAAACTTAGGTTTTATTTACATTACACTTGATTTAGAAGGATTTAGATCAGGCAGCATGGATATTTATGTAAAAGGTGATAAGTAAAGGTGGAAAATATGGAGATATATGAACTACTTAGTAAGGTTAGAAACAATGAAATAGATATAAAAGATGCTGAAGAACTACTTAAAAAACTTCCATATGAGGACCTGGGATTTGCTAAGTTAGATCATCATAGAAAACTTCGTTCCGGTTTTGGAGAAGTAATATACTGCAGCGGTAAATCTACAGAACACTTAGTAAAGATTTTTCAGAACTTTAATGAAAAAGGAACAGATGTATTGGGTACAAGAGCTACAAAGGAACAATATGAAATTGTAAAGTCTGTAATACCTGAAGCAGAATATGATGAATTATCACGTATTATAAAAATTGTAAGGCTAAATGCTAAAGAAAAGATTGGGTGTATAGCTGTTTGCACAGGGGGAACATCAGATATTCCTGTAGCAGAGGAAGCTGCTCAAACTGCTGAATTTTTCGGAAGTAATGTTGTTAGGGTATATGATGTGGGAGTCGCTGGAATACACAGGCTTTTATCTAAAGTAGATATAATAAGGCAAGCAAACTGCATTGTAGCAGTGGCAGGAATGGAAGGTGCTTTGCCGGGAGTTATAGCTGGTCTGGTTGACAAGCCAGTAATAGCAGTTCCAACATCTATTGGCTATGGAGCAAATTTTTCAGGATTATCCGCATTGTTAACAATGTTGAATTCATGTGCAGAAGGAATATCTGTAGTAAATATAGATAATGGATTTGGGGCTGGGTATTTAAGTACACAAATAAATAGATTGGCGGTAAAAGGGAATGTGCAAAAATAATCTTTATATAGAATGCTATTCAGGAATCAGCGGTGATATGATGGTTGCTTCACTGTTGGACTTAGGAGCTGATGAGAAAGTTTTATTGAATGCTTTAGAAAGTTTAAATATAGGTGGATTTGAAATAAAAATTGGACGCACAAAAAAGTGTGGTATAGATGCTTGTGATTTTGATGTTGTTTTATCTGAGGAATATGGATATGGACATTCTCATGAACATGATCATAATCATGAACATAGCAACATACATCAAAACCACGACCATAATAACGATCACAAGCATGAACATCATAGCCATGATCATGACTATGAACAGACGCATGAACACAATGATCATTTACACACTCATGTAGATCAGCATAGAAATATCTATGATATTTACAAAATTATTGACAATTCCGGCATAACAACAAGAGCAAAAGATATTGCTAGAAAGGTATTTGATGTGGTAGCAGTAGCTGAATCAAAAGCTCATGGTTTAGAAATAAATGAGGTACATTTTCATGAGGTTGGAGCATTAGATTCAATAGTTGATATTGTGGCAACAGCAGTTTGTATTGACAATTTAAACATTGATAATGTATATGTTTCTGAACTTTATGAAGGAAGCGGTCACACTAAATGCCAGCATGGAAATATGCCTGTTCCGGTTCCTGCAGTAATAAATATTGTATCTGGACATTCAATGCCAATAAGAATTACAGATTTAAAAGGTGAATTAGTAACACCTACTGGAGCTGCCATTGCTGCTGCTCTTAAAACAAAGAACAAGTTGCCTGAACAATTTTCTATAATAAAGATCGGAATTGGTGCGGGGAAGAAGGATTTTAAAAAAGCTAATATTTTAAGAACATATTTAATTGAAGAAAAAGATGAACGTGAACCTGAACCTGAACATGAACATAAACATGGAGTGTGGGTATTAGAAACTAATATAGATGATTCAACAGGCGAAGGTTTAGCCTATACAATGGAGAAACTCTTTGAAAAGGGAGCGAATGATGTGTTTTTTACTCCTATTTTCATGAAGAAGAATAGACCTGCTCAAATGCTCAAAGTTATATGTGAAGAAAAATTAATTAACGATATGGAATCTATAATATTTAAACACACTACTACAATTGGAATTAGAAAATATAAAACAGGACGTACGGTGCTTAAGAGAGAAATAAAAGATATTGAAACAATATATGGACTTGTAAGATTTAAAATGTGTACTCATGACGGTAATGAATACTATTATCCTGAATATGAGGATGTAAAAGCAATATGCGATAAAACAGGATTAAGCTATACAGAAGTATATAAAAACATTACTTCATGCACAATATAAAAACAATAAAAAAGGAGGCTTATCAATTAATAGCCTCTTTTTTCTCTATGATATTATTAATAGCGATCTTTAATTCATTAAAAATAGTTTTAAATTGAAGATTTTCTAAACCTATAATATCAATGTTGCATTTGCTGATTGGAAGCAATAATTTTCTTGCAGGACTGCTAGCAATTGCTTCTGATATTTTTGGACTAATTTCCCCCATCATTGAATTTGCTGCAACTATTGCTAATGGTCCGATAATAATATCGACGCTTTTACATGTCCACGAAATTGCATTTTCACCTGTTGCTCCGCTGTGAGCGCCTGATTTAAGCATATTGGCTGTAGCTTGCGAATTAGTTCCTAATGCAATGATTTCAATGTCCTTATTGTTTAACGACTTAATTACTTCTATAGTTTGGCTTCCTATTCCACCACCCATACCATCAATAACGGCTATTTTCATTTAATTCACCAACCTTAATATAATGTTTAATTATTTTATCATACACAAAACTTATTGTATACTTTAAAATTTACCCAAAAAAATACCTCCAAGTAGAAGCTAATTTTAGTTAATTAGACTGTCTACTTTGGAAGTATCATATCAAAATGCGGGTTTTATGCGTAACCTGTTAGGATTATAATTCTTCTTGAATTCCAGCTTCAACCTCTGTTTCGGTTTCCAATTGTTGGAGCTCTTTAAGCATTTCATTTATATCTTGTGCATTTAAAGCTTCTTCAGGGATTTCGAAATCTTCAGCACTGTTGATATTTAAAATTTCCGTTACCATGTTTGCTTTTATGCTTTTAAATATCTCTATAGCTTCAGGAGGCATTTCTTCGCCTAACATTCCAGTAACTGCAGGCATTATAGCTGCTATCATGTCGCCCAAATCCATTTCCATTTTTACCATTTCACCGGTAGCTTCATCGATGTAAATAATATATGTTAAGTCTCCCAAATCTATAGTTGCAAGGCTTTTCATCATTTCAGCTGCCATTGCTTCTTGTTCGGTTGCTGGCTCAGGCATTATCTCTGAATATTGACCGAACATTTCTTTATAGATGTCTCCTGACATTGTATATTGAAGTCTTAATAATGTTTTTCCATCTTCAGTATATTTTCCGAAGTATTTAACGTCTTCTGTATACTTTCTTGTTAATTCATCGTTTTTCTTTATAGTTTCAATATCATTTTTTATTAGGTCAGCAAACAATTCATTTTCTATTGTTTGTTTAATCCAACTGAATTCTCCTTTTTCATCTAACATACCCATATACTGAGTTAAGCCTTTTTCGCCAATTGTCATATATATATCCATAATTGGCTGCAAAGTTTCTGTTCCCATTACTGTTATAGGCATTGCAGCTTTAACTTTTGCCCTTAAAGGATTCATAAAAATTGTCATATCCATATTCATATCCAATTCTTGTGTTTGAACACTTCCTGCATCATCAGGAACATCTATGGACATATTAATTGTTGCTTTCATATCATAATTATCCCAATTATAGGATTTTTCATTTGCTGTAAAATAAATAGCTTCTGCATCAACGGGCTCTGTAGTTAAAACTACGGTATTTAATTTTGAATCCCATTGAACATCAGAACCGAAAGCTACAATGACCGGCCTTATGGGAAGGTATGTTCTTCCGTTTACAATTCTTGCAGAAGTATCAACTGTTATTTTTTCGCCATTTTTGATTATGTAATTTTCATCAATAGGAATTTCAACAACTATTTCACCCTTTGTTGCAATTGCAACTCTGCTTTCATTATTCCATTCAACCTGAGCACCGTATTTTTCAAGAGTTGCTCTAAATGGAACCTGAGTTCTGTTGTTTTCATCTATAAATGGAAAACCTAAATCCTCATTAAATTCAACTTTGGTAGAATCGATATTTACATTTACAGTGATTTCGTCGGCAAATGCTACAACAGATGATAATGCCAATATTAAAACCAAGCTTAAAACAAATACATTCCTTTTCATTATTTCCTCCTGAATTAATTTTTTACATAATTAGATACTATTATATAATTGTGAAAAATTCAACATGAAATATGTCAAATGTAATAAATAAATCTATATTTGTAATAATTAATTTATAACATATTTATGAATATATTGTTTAAGAGAGATTTAATCAGGTATAAATTATAATAAGTAAAAGAGGAGGAATTATGTTAATTGATTTAAACAAAACAGTATATGAGCTTTGCAGCGATAATCAGGCAGTTGCAGAGATATTAGCAGAGATTGGTTTTAAAGATATAACAAAGCCCGGTATGATTAACACTGCAGGAAGGTTTATGACTATTCCTAAGGGGGCAAAGGCAAAGGGTTTTGATATTGATGATATAAAGAAAGAGTTTATTAAAAGGGGATATGAAATAAAAGAATAAAAAATATTATATAAGGAGTAAGTATGAGCGAAAGTATTAATAACAGAGAGTATCGTAAAGATATTATCAAACAGATAATCAAGGAATTGCATGATGGCAAGACTGTTAATGAGGTGAAACAAAAGTTTGAAGATGCATTTGCTGGAGTATCTGCTTCAGAAATAACTGATGCAGAACAGGCATTGATTAATGAGGGACTTCCTTTCAGTGAAGTACAAAGATTATGCGATGTTCATTCGGCTGTATTTAAAGGCTCCATTGAAGAAATCCATCGAGAAACAGACCCTTCAAAGATACCCGGTCATCCTGTCAATGTTATGATGCTGGAAAATAGAGAATTGGAAAAGATTATTGAAAAGCAAATTAAACCTTACTTGGACAAAAATGGCGATGAAGCACTTGAAGCAATTCTCAAGGGATTAGATGAATTAAATGCCATAGACATTCATTATTCAAAAAAAGAAAATCTTTTGTTCCCTTATATGGAGAAGTATGGTATTACTGCTCCTCCAAAAGTTATGTGGGGAGTAGATGATGAAATAAGAGATGATTTGAAAATGCTTAAATCGGATTTGTCCTATGGCGTATTTAATGAAGACCATAAAAAAAGTATGGAAGATTTAATTAACAGAATAAATGAAATGATATTTAAAGAAGAAAATATAATGATTCCAATGCTTTTGGATGCGTTAACACAGGATGAATGGAAGATGATTGCAAATGATAGCAGTGAAATAGGAAATATAATAAATTATATACCTGTGTGGCAACCAGACAAAGAAGCAAAAGAGGAATACAAAGAAGATATTAAGGAACCAGGAGCAATTATTCTTCCAACAGGTGTGTTTACTAAAGAAGAACTTACATATATGATGAACTCACTTCCTATAGATATTACATTTGTAGGAAAAGATGATAATGTAAGATACTTTTCACAAAGCAGTGAAAGAGTTTTTGCTCGCACTAAGAGCATAATAGGCAGAAATGTTTCTAACTGCCATCCCCCTGCAAGTGTTCATATAGTGGAAGATATTGTTAAGGATTTTAAATCAGGGAAAAAGGACCATGAAGATTTCTGGATTAAAATGGGCGATAAATACATTTATATTCGATATTTTGCTGTAAGAAATGAAGAAGGCGAGTATCTTGGGGTGGTGGAAGTAACCCAAGATATTAAGCCAATACAGGAAATCACAGGTGAAAAAAGATTAGTTGAATAACCAAAATAAGTTCAGTACCGGTTACTGAACTTATTTTTGATTTTATCGAGTTGATTATTTTTTATTGTGAGTATATAATTGAAATAATGAAGGCAAAGAGGAGAGTTTGCTATGGAAAAGAAATATGTTCTTGCATTAGATCAAGGTACTACAAGTTCAAGGGCTATACTTTTTGACAGAAATGGCAGGATTGTAAACGTATCTCAAAAAGAATTCACTCAAATATATCCTAATCCCGGATGGGTTGAGCACAATCCGTTGGAAATATGGGAAACTCAGATAAATGCTGCAAAGGAAGCAATAAAGGATATCAATATTTCTGAAATTGCATGTATAGGCATTACTAATCAAAGAGAAACTACAATTTTGTGGGATAAAAATACAGGTGAACCTATATACAATGCAATAGTTTGGCAAAGTAGGCAGACCTCAGAAATCTGCGATGATTTAAAAAAATTAGGATTAGAGCCATATATTAAAGAAAATACCGGGTTGGTTATCGATGCTTACTTTTCAGGAACTAAAATAAAGTGGATTTTAGATAATGTAAAGGGAGTCAGAGAAAAAGCACAGAGTGGTGACATTTTATTTGGAACAGTAGATACTTGGCTTATTTGGAACCTTACAGGTGGAAATCAACATATAACTGACTACTCAAATGCATCAAGGACGATGATTTATAATATTAAATCACTTCAGTGGGATGAAAAAATTCTTAATATACTAAATATACCTCATGAAATTTTACCTGAAGTAAGGCAGTCTTCGCAAATTTATGGGAATACCAAAGCGGAGTTATTTGGATTAGAAATACCTATATCAGGAATTGCCGGAGATCAGCAAGCTGCTCTCTTTGGACAGCTTTGTTTTCAGGAAGGTATGGTAAAGAATACATATGGCACAGGATGCTTCATGCTTATGAGTACAGGAGAGAAAATAGTAAAATCTCACAAGGGGCTTATAACCACAATAGCCTGGGGTTTAAACGGTAAAGTTGAATATGCTTTGGAAGGCTCTATATTTGTAGCAGGAGCAGCAATACAATGGCTTAGAGATGAACTTAAAATTATACACGATTCTGCTGATTCGGAATATTTTGCAAACAAAGTCAGTGACACAAAAGGGGTCTACGTGGTTCCTGCATTTACGGGACTTGGTGCTCCATATTGGGATATGTATGCCAGGGGCGCAATAGTTGGTTTAACAAGAGGAGCAGGCAGAAATCATATAATAAGGGCAACCCTTGAGTCCATTGCCTATCAGACAAAGGATATTATCAATGCGATGATTGATGATTCTAAAATCAATTTAACCGTGTTAAAGGTAGATGGGGGAGCATCGGCAAATAATTTTCTGATGCAGTTTCAGTCAGATATATTAAATGTAAATATTGAAAGACCTGATATAACTGAAACCACTGCATTAGGTGCTGCATATCTTGCAGGCCTTGCCGTGGGGTTCTGGAAATCAAAAGGGGAAGTAATTCAAAACTGGAATATGAATAGAAAATTTACACCAACAATGAATGATGATGAAAGAAATAATTTATACAATGGTTGGAAGAAGGCAGTTGAAAAAACAATGAGTTAGTGTTTGTCATCCTGAGCGATAGCTATCATCTCAGGTTTTGAGATTCTTCACTGCGTTCAGAATGACGAGGGCTACGCCCTCGAAAAAGTTATCCATAGCAATGACAAATTTGTCATCCTGAGCGATAGCGAAGGATCTCAGCAATGAAAAAAAGAAATAAAAAAATTATTAAAACATCTTATGGAGGATTTAATGAAAACAGACTTTTTTATAAACAACAGAACAAAATTTGCAGAAAATTTGGAGGATTATTCTTCAGCAGTATTTTTTTCAGGCAAAGCTCCAAGAGAAAGCGCTGATCAGCAATATTCATTTTCTGTAGACAGAAATTTCTTTTATTTAACAGGAATAAACAGAGAAGATATGGTTTTAGTAATCAACAAAATAGCAGGAAAAGTGACAGAAACCTTATACATACCACCAGTTGATGAACATTTTGAAAAATGGTACGGCATCCTTATGAGAAAGGAAGAGGCAATTGAAGTATCAGGCATAAAAACAATTGAAAACAGAAATGGTTTTCTTACTCAATTTGCCGGCAAATTATCATCTTCAGATAGACCTGATAATGTGTACATTTTTTCATATATAACAGATGTAGATGAACCTTATGACTGTTATAGAAGTTTTGCTCATTGGATGAGAAATCAATATCCTGCTGTAAATATAAAAAATTCATTAGATATTATGATTGAATTAAGAAGCACTAAGTCGGAAGAAGAAGTTGAAGAAATAAAAACAGCCATAGGATATACAAAAGAAGCTTTAGAATTTGTAATGAAAAATTTGAAATTAGGCAAATTTGAATATCAGGTAAGGGCAGATTTCGAATATCAACTGTCGCTAAGAAATTCAAAACCAAGCTTTCATACTATAGGTGCTTCATCAGGTAATGCAGTAATTTTACACTATGTTGATTTGCAGCGCAAAATGGAAGACGGTGATATGATACTTCTTGATCTTGGCGCATTGTCAAACAATTATGCATCTGATATAACGAGGACATACCCTGTAAACGGTAAATTTACTAATAGGCAAAAAGATATTTACAATGTAGTTTTAGAAGCACAGAATATTACAATTGATGCAATGCATGTGGGAGCATCTGAAACAGATGTAAATAATGCAGTTAAAGCTTATTTTGCTAAAAGTTTGAAAATGCTCAATTTAATTAAGGATGATTCCGAGGTTGATAAATATTATTATCATGGAATAGGTCATCCATTGGGATTAGATGTTCATGATTTAAGAAGAAGAGACAAAACAATGCAGGAAAACAATGTGTACACTGTGGAGCCTGGCCTTTATATAAAAGAAGAAGGAATAGGCATTAGAATAGAAGACAATGTTTGGGTTACAAAAAACGGCATTATTAATTTATCAAAGGATATTATTAAGACAGCAAATGATATAGAAAATTTTATGAATAGCAGATAGATTACTGTTTACACTCAAAATGACTGTCATCCTGAGCGGCAGCGAAAGATGCCCTAACCCTATTTTTCAGAGTTTTTTTCTGAAAAATAGTGGTAGGTCATTCGCAACGAATTCCCAATTTATGCGACGCAAGGAGCAAATAAATTGGTGAATGAGACTGCGGGATCTCAGGTTTTAAAAATGAGATTCTTCGGGCGTAAGCCCTCAGAGTGACAGGGTTACGCACTTGTTATTTAATGAATGAACAGTAATGTTAAGGCGGTTTAAATGAGTACATCAATGACTATAAACAAAAAAATAATCGGGTTTATTTTTGGAATATCAGCAGCAATTACAATTAATCTTCTTCCATTAAGAGGCATTTCTCCCCAAGGGAAAATGTCTCTTGGATTAACTATGATGACTGTTTTGTTTTGGGCTTTTCAAACAGTTCAATCAGGATATGCTTCAGGTCTTTACTTAGTACTATTGATAATTTTTAAGGTGGCTGAGCCATCAGTTGTATTTTCACCTTTTTATAGCAGTACAATTTATTTGGTAATCGGAGCATATTTAATAGCTTCTGCCGTAAAGTCATCAGGCTTGGGAGAGAGAATTGCATATGCATTTATCATTAAGTTTGTACACTCCTATAAAAGTATAATATATTCCATATTTATGCTCACATTTATATTAAGTATTATAATTCCACATCCTTGGCCGAGAGCATTTATTATCATGTCGGTAATGGATGTGGTTATTAAAAGTGCAAATATTTCAAAGGAAGATAGAGCAAAAATTGGCTTTTCTGTATTTGCCGCAGCTGTTCCAGTTTCAATGATATTTTTGACTGGAGACAGTGTTCTAAATCCATTGACTGTACAAGCATCAGGAGAATCCATAGGCTATATTCAATGGTTTATCTTTATGGGACCTCCCAATATTATTGCGAGTATTCTCACATGTATTTTAATTCTTATTTTATTTAAACCTACACAAGAAATAAAAATTAACAAAGATGAAATAAATAAAAAATTATTTAACTTAGGACGATTATCCAATACAGAAAAACGCACTGTTGTCTGGCTTACTATAGCCGTAGTTTTATGGATGACTGATTTTATTCACGGAATAGAAATAGGATGGGTAACATTTTTTATTGCTATGTTAATGAGCTTTCCTGTTATTGGAGAAGTGCTATCTCCAAAGCAGTGGCAGGAAGTTCCCATAAATGTTTTATTATTCTTAGGAGCTGCTATGGCAATAAGTAAGGTAGGGTCGGTTACGGGAATGAATGGGTGGATTGCAGAGACAATTCTTCCCTCGTATTTTCCAGACAACCCTTATTATTTAGCCGTAATTATTGCAACAATATCAGTAATACTTCATATGGTATTGGGAAGCGTAGTCGCTGTCTTGGGTATTGCGGTGCCGGCTTTGTTGATATTCACCTCCTCTATGGGAATCAGCCCTGTGGCAACGACTTTATTAGTATGTACATCTATTAGCATACATTATATTCTTCCTTTCCATCACTTAGATGTCCTCGTGGGGTTAGGTGAAGAAAATGGTCATTATGGTCAAGAAGAGGTAATTCGTCTTGGAACTGCTTTGACTGTAGTAGTATTTATAGTTGTAATATTTGAAGTATTTTATTGGAAGCTTATCGGGTTATTATAAACAAATTTCCATTTCTAATCATTTTTTAATTTACCATTAATCGATTTTGAATTAATTATGTATAATATAGAATTAACAAGAATAATAAGTATGGGGACATTCCTCTTACCATCAAAGACTATCCTAAGTACGGGGACATTCCTCTTACCTCAAAGACTATCCCTATGACAGAGGTGTGTCCCCCTTCCTTGACAGAGATGTGTCCCCATTCATTATGATGAATGATTAAATTGTATATAAGATAATTTTATGGAGGTTAGAATAAATGGAGATATTATTTGGTATATTTATATTCTTTATATTTATAGTGGCAGCATTAAAGGTAGGCGTTGTTTTATTTAATGTTCTGTTTACATTAATAGGTGCAGTTATCGGATTTGTGGTGATTCTTGCATTAATTCCTTTAGGGATAGGTCTATTGTTGATTCCAGCAATTATAATCGGAATAATAGTTGCTATAGTAAAATGTATTCAATTAATTTTTTAGTTGACAAGAATAAGTTATTTATGTATAGTTTAATTTATAAAAATATATAATAAGAAAGCGATGAAAAGAAGAGTAATTTTATAATCATGATATAGAGAACCGGCGCATGGTGGAAGCTGGAGATTGATTTTAAAATGAACATGGCCTTGGAGCTTCGTGCCTGAACATTAGTTAGGGTATGACGTGAGTATACGTTATAATACAAAGGTTTTATTGAACCTGTTGAGGCACATATTGCGAAATATGTGCAAAAAAGAGTGGTAACGCGACATTTCGCCTCTTAGCTTATGCTAAGGGGCGTTTTTATGCCCTGCGTTTATAAAAGGAGGAATCATGAATAAAGGCAAATATTATTTAACAACAGCAATTGCATATACATCCGGCAAACCTCATATTGGAAACACATATGAAATAGTTCTTGCTGACAGTATTGTTAGATTTAAGAAATTAAATGGATATGATGTATATTTTCAAACAGGAACAGATGAGCATGGACAAAAAATTCAGCTTAAAGCTGAAGAGGTAGGAAAGACACCTCAGGAATTTGTTGACGAAATAGCAAGTGAAATCAAAAGAATATGGGATTTAATGAATACTTCTTATGATAAGTTCGTAAGAACAACTGACCCTGAACACGTAAAAATTGTACAGAAAATATTTAAGAAGCTTTACGACCAGGGAGATATTTACAAAGGGTATTATGAAGGCTGGTATTGCACTCCTGATGAAGCATTTTTCACAGATTCACAATTGGTAGACGGCAAATGCCCTGATTGCGGAAGAGAAGTTCATATGGCAAGAGAAGATGCATATTTCTTTAAAATGAGCAATTATGCAGACAAATTGATGAAGCATATTGAAGAGAATCCTAAATTCATCCAACCTGAATCAAGAAAAAATGAAATGGTAAACAATTTTATCAAGCCAGGACTGCAGGATTTATGCGTATCAAGAACATCATTTGATTGGGGAGTACCGGTTACTTTTGATGAAGGTCATGTTGTATATGTATGGATTGATGCATTAAGTAACTATATTACATTTTTAGGATATGATCCTGAAGGATGCAATCATGGAGAGCTATATAAGAAATATTGGCCGGCAGATGTACATTTAATTGGCAAAGATATTTTAAGATTCCACACAATTTATTGGCCAATACTTTTGATGGCATTAGGTGAAGAGTTACCAAAGCAGGTTTTTGGTCACCCTTGGCTTTTAATTGGTGAAGGCAAGATGAGCAAATCAAAGGGAAATGTTATTTATGCAGATGACTTGGTAGATTTGTTTGGTGTAGATGCAATCAGGTATTTTGTGCTTCACGAAATGCCATTTGCAAGTGACGGTACAATGACTTATGATTTGGTTATAGAAAGAATTAATTCAGACTTAGCTAATATTCTTGGCAATTTAGTAAACAGAACAATAACAATGACCAACAAATATTTTGAAGGAGAAATTTTAGCTCCAACAGCTTATGAGCCTATAGATGATGAATTGATTAAACTTGCTCTTGAAACACCGTTGAAAGTTGAAAAGAAAATGGAAGAACTAAGAGTATCAGATTCCATTGATGAAATATTTACACTTCTTCGAAGGAGCAACAAGTATATAGATGAAACTCAGCCATGGGTTCTTGGAAAAGATGAAAGTAAAAAGGATAGATTGGGAACAGTTTTATATAATTTGTTAGAATCCATAAGAATTGCAGCAGTGCTTTTAGAGCCATTTCTGCCGGAAACAGCTGAGAAAATATTAAAGCAGCTTAATACAGACAAAAGGGATTGGGAATCACTTCTTAAGTTTAATGGAATGGTGCCTGGACAAAAGGTTGGAACACCTGAGATATTATTTGCAAGAATTGATGCTGCAAAGAAAATTGAAGAAATCAATAAAATAAATGAAGCAAAAGCACCAAAAGAGCCCGTAAAAACAGAAGAAGCAAAATTAGAAACTATAGCTAAAACAGAAAAAGAAGCAGAAAACGATGAGGGTTATATAACAATTGATGATTTTGCTAAATTGGATATGAGAGTTGCTGAAATTTTAAAGGTTGAAAAACATCCAAATGCAGATAAACTCTTGGTATTCCAGTTGAAGATCGGCGAAGAAATCAGACAGGTGGTTTCAGGAATTGCCAAATGGTATAAACCTGAGGATTTGGTTGGCAAAAAGGTTGTAATGGTTTATAATTTAAAACCTGTTACGTTAAGAGGCGTTGAATCTAACGGAATGATCTTATCAGCAGAAAAGGGCAAAAAACTTTCAGTAGTATCAACTTTGGGAGACATTCCAAGCGGAGCAACAATATCATAACAAAGATAAAAGGATTTGAATAATACTGATTCAAATCCTTTATTACTTTAAACACGGATATTTCTTTGTCCCTATTTATCTAACACTCTTTTTTCCAAAGTCCATGAAGATTGCAGTATTCATAAGCTGCGATAACTTCATCTCCTTCAACTAAAGCAAATTCAGCTACAGGAGCTTCTCCAGGAGACAAGCATTTTTTCTGAGCACCGTTTTTAGTTACAAGGTAAATGAATTGGATGTAGTGTTCTTCAACCATTGGGTGAATTACGCTTCCAACTTGAACAGTCACTTTGTTGCCTTCAACTGTTATTTCAGGTATATGTTTTTCATAGGCAGCTTCTTTTGTATTCGCAACTAATTCTTTCATTTCATGTCCGCAGCATACCAAGGTTCCGCCGCCTTCTAATACTAACCCTACTAAATTACCGCAAGTTTCACAGATAAAAAATTTCCCTTTGTTACACATATAATAATACCTCCTAAGTTTTAATATTACTCAACATATAATTATATACCCCAAAAACTAAATTTAAAACAAATTAATTAACTTTTGATTTCAATTTCAAAGCTAATACGCTAACTAATGCCATTGCTATTGCCAGCGGAATCTCATCTTCAAAACCTGAGATCCTTCGCTGCGCTCAGGATGACAGCCTAAGTTGGGTGTGAGAAATAATAATATTTTAATCACGTTTTAATCATATGCAATGAAGAACAATAAAATTTATTTATTATTATTGAGAATTATGTTATAATTATATAAATATAGCCGGAGGGAAAGATGAGAGAGAGGGAAGTTAAGGTTTTAAATATTGACAAAGAAGAAATAGAGAAAAAGCTTATTGATTTGGGAGCTGTTCTTGTAAAGGATGAGGACCAGATAAATTACAGATTCGATACTGATGATGGGTTTTTGAAAAAAACATACAGAGGATATTTGAGGATAAGAATTACAAAAAATAATCTATCAGGTGAAACCACAAGTGCCATGACATTCAAAAGAAGTATAAAAAGAGATTCTCTTAGAGTCAATGAAGAAATTGAAACAGACCTTTCTGATTGGGAAAGTACCTCAAAAATAATTGAATTATTAGGTTATAAACAAAAAAGGCCTGGCTATAAACATCGCAGATCATATATGTATGAAAACATTATGTTTGAAATAGATACTTGGGATAAAGAAACATATTCAAAACCTTATCTTGAAATAGAAGTTCCTTCTGATAAAGAATTGGAAAAGGCAATAATACTTTTAAATCTTGACAGAAGTCAGATTACAACCAAACCTATTGATGAATTGAGGAAAGATTGAGTTATTATAATTATATTAGCTAAAAAAAATTGAGCATTTAGATAAAGTTTAAGTAGGAGTGATAGTATGGTTTTAGTTGTTGATATCGGCAATACAAGTATAGTTATCGGTGTTTACAAGGGCAATGAACTTATTGGTAATTGGAGAATGGTTACAAGAAATGAAAAGACATCCGATGAATATGGAATTTTCATATTAAATTTATTGAAATATAATGATATTGATCATCATAATATTGATAGTGCAATAGTTTCATCGGTTGTACCCAATGTAATGTATTCTTTTGAAAATGCTATAAAAAAGTTTTTTGACATAGAACCCATAATTGTAGGTCCCGGAATAAAAACTGGAATTACTATAATGAACGATAACCCTCGAGAGGTAGGAGCCGACAGGATTGTCGGACTTGTAGCAGCATATGAGCTATATGGAGGTCCTTTGATAGTTATAGATTTTGGAACGGCAACAACTTATGATGTTGTAAGTGAAAAAGGAGAATTTAAATATGGAATTACATCTCCTGGAATTCAGATTTCCGCTGATGCATTGTGGCAAAGAACTGCCCAACTTCCAAAGTTTGAAATAAGAAAGCCCGATTCAATTCTTGCAAAAAACACAATAACCAGTATGCAGGCAGGATTAGTTTACGGATATATAGGACAGGTAGAATATATTATCAAAAAAATAAAAGAAGAAATGAGCAATGAAAGCATGAAAGTTGTGGCAACGGGAGGACTTGGAAGGCTCATATCCGATGAAACCTCTGAAGTTAATGTATTTGATTCTCAGCTTTTATTTAAAGGGTTAAAAATAATCCATGATAAAAATTATAAAAAGTAAAAAACAAAATATATAGACAAAAAAAGATTTGTAAACAACTACAAATCTTTTTTGTATGCCCTAACCCCATTTATCAGAGTGTTTTTTCTGAGAAATGGTTGGTAGGTCAACCGCAACGAATTCCAAATTTATGCGACGCAAGGAGTAGATAAATTTGTGAATGAGACTGTGTATGCCCTAACCCAAGACTGTGTAGGCCTATAAGTAAGATAGAAATTTTTTTTAAAAAATACTTTTAAATTCTCAAATTTGTGTTATAATAATAGAACAAATGTTCGAAAAAATGTTTGTTTATGTCATCCTGAGCGTAGCGAAGGATCTCAGTTATTCATAACGCTGTTATTTATAGCAATGACAAATTCGGAGGAAGCAGGTGTATTATGGGGCAGATAATAATGCATATTGATGTGAATTCAGCATTTTTAAGCTGGACGGCTGCATATGAAAAACAAATGGGAATAGAAAGAGATATACGGACGGTTGCTTCCGTTATTGGAGGAAATGAACAAAGCCGCCATGGAATTGTTCTTGCTAAATCAACTCCTGCCAAAAAGTTTAAAATACAAACAGGAATGTCCCTTATGGAAGCAAGGCAAATGTGCCCTAATTTGCTTGTTATACCTCCAAATTACAGTATTTATGTAAGAGCCAGCAAAGCTATGAGAGAATATTTGAAAAAGTATACTCCTGATGTGGAGGTTTTCAGCATTGACGAATGTTTCTTAAGATTTACCGACATAAACAGGGAGCAGGCTGTTGAACTTGCCTACAAAATGAAAGACGGTGTTCGGGAAAACTTTGGTTATACCGTAAATATAGGAGTTTCTGAAAATAAGCTTCTTGCAAAACAAGCAGGTGATTTAGAAAAGCCTGATAAGTGCCACACCATGTTTATTGAGGAAATAAAGGAAAAATTATGGCCTTTACCTGTGGAAGATTTATTTATGGTTGGAAGAAGGACTAAGCCAAAGTTAAACAGATGGGGTATTTATACAATAGGAGAGCTTGCAAATGCAGATTATAAATTAATATCAACAATGCTTAAATCTCACGGCAGATTAATTTACAATTATGCTTGGGGAAGGGACATTTCAACCTTTAAAGAAAGAGAACCTATTAAAAGCGTAGGAAACAGCAGCACCCTAAAATTTGACGTGACAGACAGGGAAACTGCTCATGTTGTATTGCTGAGTTTAACTGAAACGACTGCCTGGAGATTAAGAGAAGCAAATATGAACTGCAGAGTTGTAAGCATAAGCATTAAAGACAAGGATTTCGGTTACAAGGCCAGGCAAAGAAAGCTTATGTATTTTACAGACTGCACAAGGGACATCTATATAAATATATGTAGTTTGTTTGATGAATTGTGGGATAAAAAACCCATAAGGGCATTGGGAGTTCATGTATCGGACTTGGAATTTTCTAAGTTTAAACAAATTAATTTTTTTCAGGATGAATTAAGTTTGAAAAATGAAATTTTAGATAAGGCTGTAGACAAAATAAGAACCAAATATGGTGATAATTCCATAATAAGGGGCGTTTTTGCTAATAGTGATTTAAGACCTCTCTTAGGAGGTTATCCGGATGACGAATATCCGGGCATGAGCAGTATTTTATAGAGGTGAAATATGAAAATTTTAAATGAGCCGATAAAAGTGATGGCTGTTTTTAATACAAATGGAAAAATAGAGCCGGTAAAATTTAGGCTAAGTGATAAAGTTGTGAGAATTGAAAAAATAATGAAAACATATGAAGAAAATATCGTTGGAAACACAAGGATTGTATTTGTATGCCTCCATAATGGTAAGGATATTTTTGAACTTAAATATGAAGTAGACACGAAGACCTGGTATCTTTTTAAAAGATGAGATCCTTCGCTCCGTTCAGGATGACAACCCTGTTGGTACGTTAACAATAACAAGGAATGTCCCTGTCCTTGTACTTGCCCATTAAAAATTTTGCATTAAGAATTTTGTAAGATTTGAAATGTTGTAATATTATGGGCTGAATGGTATAATGTTTTGTGATTGAAAGTAAGGGGTATAGGTAGATGAGCGATTTGGACTTATTAGCTATAGATGCTAAAAATAATATAGATATAATGAATAAGTTAATAATTCAATATGAAAATTTCATATTAAGATGTGCCTCGTCGGCTTCTCGAAGCTATATTTCCAAAAGTGATGATGAGTGGTCAATAGCTTTGTCTGCTTTTACTGAAGCAAT
>ENA-UOOH01000576-UOOH01000576.1-fermentation-metagenome-genome-assembly--contig:-NODE-576-length-41156-cov-5.493638_pt1 | contig 41156 bp, 43 predicted proteins | sample MGYA00245778_ERZ724025 | MGnify/ENA primary metagenome ERZ724025 (study PRJEB28704, sample SAMN03018313) | fermentation metagenome | biome: anthropogenic terrestrial biome; feature: soil; material...
GGTGACAGCCCTTTCCGGGCAGAAAGTGCCGTCTTCATAGCCTTTGACCAGCCCCGCCTCGACTGCCGCAGCAATGCAACCGGAGTACCATTCTTCTCCGGTTATGTCTTTAAAGGACGTACCGCCGGATGCTTCCGGAATGCTCAAGCCCTTAACCAGGATCCTGGTCAGTTCAGCCCTGGTGATCGGCCGGCCCGGCTCGTAACGCCCGTCGAAACCTTCAACCACGCCTGCACCGGCCAACAATTCTATGGGTTCTACAGCCCAGTCACAGTCAATAACAGTCACGTCTTCAAAGGCCTTCCTCTCCTGCCTGGCCAGGACGGCAAAGTCCGAAAAATGACCTATTTTAGCTAAAATCACTCCATTGTCAATGTCGACCACCGCCGGAACAGCAACCCAGATTCCTTTTTCTCGATCGTAGCAGGCCAGAGCCAGGTTATCCGGCCTGACAAGGTGCGGTATGGCTACTCTCAAGGCCAAGGTCGCCGGTTTGGTGAAGCTGGCGCTTTCCGGCCCCAGGCTGTACACAGACGTAAGCTGCCAGTAGCCGGCAGGCGCAAGCGGTGACCCGCTATTGTCCGCACCGTCTTCTGGCGACTTCGCGCCCGTCTTTTTAACAATGACCGTTAGATCCTTACCGAATGCTCCTTCTGGAATAATCAGACCTATCTCGCCCAGTTTGTCTGTTATTAGATTAACTTTTGCGGCGCTTATTTTCACGGCCAGGTCGAAGGGATTTCCAGCCAGTTCATTCTGGAGGTCCAGGAATCCGGACCTGCCCGGAGATTTTTTTGTGCCCACCACGACCACTGCAACGGCCGCCTCGCCAAGAGGACCTATTTCAGTTGCTCCCTGCTTCAACCCCAGCAAACCGGCTAAATTCTCCATAGCCTCAAAAGCTTCTTTGGAAGCTCGCAGCTCCGACGCCAGGTCTTCGGCAGGCTTGCTTTCAGCAACCGCAATGCTACCGCCCCCAACCCCGCCGCCCGAGTTCGAGCCCGGGCCCATGGAATCAATGTCAGTGCTGTACCACCAAAAAACCTCGTCCCCCTCACTTAACAGCTTGTCTTTGGCCGCCACCATCGGTATGGCGCCGTTTACCTTGAACATCCAACCGTTCATGCCGCTGTTGGCCTGTCCGGCAACGCTCTTCACGAAGCCGGTACTCTGTTCCACACTGCAACTGAGCCCGGTGGCATGCAAAGCGCCCATAGCCGTTTTTCCCCATTGACCGCTCGCCCTCACAGTCACGCTACCCGGACCGTAGAGAGTTTCTCCGCTCTTTCCAACTACGGTGATCTTGATCCTGCACTCGTCCTGTGATCCTGACCCGCCGCCCCCACCGTTTCCCGAACCGCCCTGGCCGCTTACCAGGAGATAAGCCGATAAAGCTTCTGCTGCCCCAAATACGTTCCCGGCAGTACCGAAACTGCCGTCTTGGTTCATGATCTTGTTCAGCAAGCAATCAACCGGAGTGAAACCTGCTTGGTTTTTCCAGGCATCGCCGGAAGGGTCTTTGTTCAGCTTGCACAGAGCGACGATTAGCTCTGAGTTATCAACTGCCGGATCGTCCCAGGAGGAGTAAACACCGCCGTCCGCCTGCTGGAGGCTTTTCAAATAGGCAAGGCCGCTGTTTACCGCTGTCTGGACCGGCTGGCCGGATGAATCGGGCAGATAGGTTAGTGCCCGGAGAGCCTGGGTGGTGGACAACACATCGGCGTAGTAAGTTTCGCCGAAACGCTCGCCCCACGAGCCGTCCGCTCCCTGTTTTGATAGTATATAATTCTTCGCTGCTGCGGTGTCGATGCTGTTGATCCGGCCGGCTTCGCCGAGTGCGATATAGGCCCACAGATCGCTATAGACACTGTTGTCAAAAGATCCCAGACCGGTGCCGGCCGTCTTTTGCCTGCCTGCAAGCAGCCCGGCCAGGCTGTCACGAGAAGCCGTATCACTGTCCCAGCAACTTACAGCCAGCAGGCACTGGGCGATGGTTTTGGTCCCTGACTGCTTCACCCAGGATGACCCGGCCCCGGCATACTCGTCATAACTCTTGCCAATTGATTTTAAGGCAATAAGCGTCTCGGCGGTTGCATAGGTGCTGTCCCAGGGGGCCGTTATAGCCGCCGTATCTTTATCCTGAATGTCGGCCAGGTAGGCCAGGCCGTCCTCAATAGCACTTTGAACTTCACTGCCCTGGCTCTTTGCACCGTCAAAGTAGCTGAGCGCGGTCAATACCTGTGCCGTCAGGTCAGGTTCCTCCTGGTAATAACCGCCCCAGGCTGTCCCGACCGGCAGACCCCAGCTGTTTATGTGGGCATGCCTGAAGGTATTGAGATAAGCAAGTGCTTTGTTCTGGTCGATATCTCCGAGCCTGCCTGTCTTACCGAGAGCGGTCAAAACAAGGACATCATCGTAAATACCGCCGCCAAAATACACTTGACCAGGCACAGTTTGATCCTGTTTGGCAATCAACGCGTCGGCAAGGATGTCTATGTCAGTGAATTCAGGATATACCGCTTCAATAACGGAGATCTCCTTGGCCAGACACACAGCTTCCTGCTCTGTCGGGTTCGCTGCTGCCGCGTTAGCAGAAGCAATGATCTCGTCCATTAAGGAAGTACTGCCTTTTACCCACGCGCCGCTTGCAAGATCTTCACCGGCCAGTGCCAGCGCCTCCACGCTGCGGTAGTCAAAATTCCAGCCGTTCACGGAGTAAAGCATGCTCCCGCTCTGGTAACCGTCTTTAAAGTAGGATCCGGCAAGAGCAATGGAATGACTCACCTGGTCGTAAGCGGCAGTGCCGGAAGAGTCCATCCTGACCGCCGCCAGCGCTTGCAGCGGAACCTTGCTGCCGTACTCGTTGGCGTAGGGTCCAAAGCTGCCGTCGGCATTCTGGGTGGCCGTTATGTACGTAATCAAACTGTTGCTGTCCCCAAGAAGGCCCGAACGCTTCTTGATCCTGTTTTTTAACGTTTCATTGTCAAGCGTCCACTTCTCGGAAGCCAGGTCCTCTTTAGCCAGGTTTAAAACATAGGCTGAATAACCATCGATATTTTCATAATTCATGTACTTTGTGTTGATAAAATCAACTGCTCTGGATGCCATCTCAGCGGCTGTAAGCGTACCGTCGCTGTTTGCGTAACATGATTTGACCGAGGGTCCCAGGACCGCGCTGGAGAAGCACAGGATGAATAGCATGGCCAGTAATACAGCAGCCTTATTCTTTACACCCCATCTTTTTCGACCAATCAACCGGGCAACGACTCCTATGAATGAAAAGAAACCAAATGACATTTACATTGAACCCCCTCTCTCGTTTATTCCAACTTAAATTCGAATTAAATCCTCCTCTCTATTAAAGTTCCGCATAGAACTCCCTGGATAATGTTTTTGCACTATTGTTCAAGCTCAATGTTAAACAACTAAATTACGTCACTATATTTATAAAAGCATTTGTTTTAAAAGGGGCCCATCCCACCAGAGAACGGGCGAAACAACAAAACAGGAGGAGGTATTAAAAAAGCCAGGCTACCTCCGCAGGTGACCGGGCTTTTTACGCTGGATCATTCCAACAAAATAAGAACCCTGCCTTTCAACGGAAGGCGGTAATTGAACAATCAGGCAGGTTTCCTGACTTGTGGATCACAGCGTACTCTCCGCCTTCCCGGGCAATGCTAGAACCCAGTGGCATTAAGGGAGCCGCTCCCCACTCACAGTGGCCGGACCGTCCGGGACTTCCACCCGGTTCCCTGCGTATCCCCGACAAAACCGGGGAACTTGATTACAATTAATTGATTCTATTGCTTTAAAAATGGATGAATCTTCGTTTACACTATTGCAAGGACAAATAAAAACCCCGGCTCTATTATTAAGCCAGGGTTAATGTCAATAGAAGGCAATGCACTAAAAAAATGCCTTACCATCACCACTGGCTCTTCAGAGGAAAGCCTCGCAGCAAACACATTCAGGCAGGTCTCCTGACTCGTGGCTCACAGCATACTTCCCGCCTTCCCGGGTATTCGCACACCCAGTGGCATTCGGGAAGCGCTCCCCACTTACAGTGGCCGGACCGTCCGGGACTTCCACCCGGTTCCCTTTGTATCCCCGGCAAAAACCGGGGAACCTGAATTAATTATCCATTTTTATCATTCTAACATGATTATATAATCACTGTCTATCATTATTTCCTTTATTTAATAATTCCCATACAGAAGCACAGCCCTTGTGCTGCCTGGGCAGCAACAAGGGCTGTGCGGTTTTCAATATTTATGTCAGCTATTGGGACGTCTACTTTGTAGCTTCAGCGATAATTACATTGCTGATTTAAAGATATTGATCACATCTTGCAACGTAGCTAGGCGCGGGTTGGTGGCGCTACAGGCGTCCTTCATGGCGTTCTTTGCCATAACTTCGAAGTCTTTTTCCTTGACGTTCAGTTCCTTAAGACCTGCAGGGATACCAACGTCAGCAGAAAGCTTTTTAATGGAAGCAATGGCCACATCAGCGGCTTCCCGTACGGAGAGCCCTTCAATATTCTCACCCATGGCTTCGGCAATTTCGGCAAAGCGTTTGGGGTTGGAGATCAGGTTGAAAGATTCAACCGCCGGCAGCAGGATGGCATTACAGACACCGTGCGGCAGGTTGTAGAAACCACCCAACTGGTGAGCCATACCATGGACGTAGCCCAGACTAGCGTTATTGAAAGCCATGCCGGCCAGGTATTCAGCGTAGGCCATTTTATCCCGGGCTTCCATATTCTGACCGTTGGCCACAGCGTTACGCAGGTTTTCCGAGATCAGCTTGATAGCCATCAGGGCGCAGGCATCGGTGACAGGGGTGGCGATAGTGGAAACATAGGCCTCCACAGCGTGGGTCAGGGCGTCCATGCCGGTGGCAGCGGTCAGCGCAGGCGGCATCCCTACCATCAAAACGGGGTCATTGATAGCGACATTTGGGGTGACCCGCCAGTCCACAATAGCCATTTTAACATGTGTATCGGTATTGGTGATAATGCAGAAGCGGGTCATTTCACTGCCGGTTCCGGCGGTGGTGTTGATAGCGATGAACGGAGGCATCGGCTTGGTGGACTTATCGACTCCTTCGTAATCACGGATGTGGCCGCCGTTTGTGGAAACGATGCCAATACCCTTGGCACAGTCGTGAGAACTGCCGCCACCCAGGGACACAATCATATCACACTTGTTGTCCTGAAAGACCTTGAGGCCATCATGAACGTTTTTATCCGTCGGGTTCGGCTCTGCCCCGTCATAAATAATCGCTGATACGCCGGCCTCTTCCACGAAACCTTTTACTTTATCAGCTACACCAAGCGCCGCAAGGCCCTTGTCGGTAACGATAAGAACTTTTTTGCCACCCAGGTTTTTTACCTGATTACCTGTTTCCTTAACTGAACCGACACCCATCAGTGAAACTGTAGGAATAAAGAATCCAAAAACTTGATCTGCCAATGCCATATTATTCATCTCCTAATAAATTTTTTAAAAACTTTTTGAATCAAATGTTTCTTTTACAATCTCAGATTTGAACACCTTGTAATCACATATTCTCGCTCACTTCGACATAGATCTCCGGGTCTCTTTCTCATCCCCCCCTATTGAGCTAATTGTCCCTGCAGGATTGCAAAAGAGCCGTAGTGATTTATCCATACCTCCTGGCAGGGTAAAACCTTCATGTTTCGAATCTTTCATTACCAACGCTTAAATAAGGCTCCTTTGTTCATTTATTATGGCCTTCGTTGCTCTAATGAATCTGTTATCTATTCTACAAATCGCAATCGTCTGACTTGTTTTGCTATTCTATAATTATTGCAATTTTTGTACCAACTGCTAGCAAGCTTTAAACAAACTTCTTTTCTCTTTCAAAATTAAAACACAGGTTGATGATATCATTCCTTGTTTATCAGGGAGCTTCAGTACACATAATTTTATTATTGTATTTAACAACCTTCTATCTTTTAAGACCCTCGCCTTGTCTATGTCCTGTTTCATTAAAGTACCCTTTCAGGTCACCTGTATCGAGATGTTACAACTTGCCCCAGTTCAGGACAGACTGTTTTGGTTATTATTACACATGCCATATTTCTTCATTTTGCGATACAGCGTAATCCGCACAAGTACCCGGCGTACATGCAATCAATAAATGTTGTTATACTGTGACTTAATACCGCCAACTCAAATTATGACTCTTTACCATAATAAGCAGCCAGATATAGGTTTTTCATATCCTCTAAACTCGGCACACGGGGGTTGCAAAAAACACAAGCATCATTTAGGGCATTTTGTGCCAAATTATCAAGCAAACCAATAAAAGTCTTTTCATCTATTCCATATTCTTTAATAGTGTGAGGTTGACCAACATCTTCTTGCAATTGGAAAATTGCCTTGATTAATTTATCTACTGCTTCTCGGTCATCATAAAACTCAATATTTAAAGCACTGGCTATTTCGGCATATAATTCTGAAACGGCAATTGAATTAAATTTCATTACGTAGGGCAGCATTAATGAATTAGCTGCTCCATGAGGCACTCCAAACTCAGAGCCAAGTTGATGGGCTAGTGAATGAACAATTCCGAGAAAAGAATTTGTAAACGCCATTCCTGCCATCAAAGAAGCTGTGGCCATATCTTCCCTGGCTACTTGATTGCGTCCATCGGCATATGCTTTGGGTAAGCTACTAAAGACCATTTGAATCGCTTTTAACGCAATAGCCTTGTCAATCACGGTTGCTGCAATCGATGTATAACTCTCTATGGCGTGGACCAATGCATCTACGCCTGTAGCTGCTGTAACCTTTGGCGGCATAGTAGAAGCAAGTTCCGGATCGGTAATAGCGATATCTGCGCTGATTTCCATACTGGCGATGACATCTTTAACATTAGGTCGAACACTTCTATTAGTGATAACAGCGGCACATGTAACTTCGGAACCAGTACCACTAGTTGTAGTAATAGCTATAAATTTGGCCTTATTTCGCAATACAGGTGTTGCGGCAAAGACTTTTTCCCAGGTGATATCAGGATACTCATATAAAACCCACATGCCCTTGGCCGCATCCATGGAAGAACCGCCTCCCAAGGCTACGATCCAATCCGGTTCAAAAGACTGCATGAGCTTGGTACCTTTCTCCACTGTTTCACGAGAAGGATCCGGCTCAACCTCAGTAAACTTTTGCACTGCTAAACCGGCTTCCTTGAGGTAGTTTTCCACTCTTTCGGCTACCCCTGCTTTGACCATGGTTGGATCTGTAACAAGAAAAGCCTTTTTGCCTTTAATTTGTTTTAGGTACTCCAAGCTACCCCAACCGAATACAATGTCTTTTGGAACTCTAAAGAATTTCACCTGCAAATGCCCCCTTTTAAAAGTTTTTTTAATTTAAAAACTTACTTGATCCCCGCTTTGCTTGAAATGACCCCACGAGTCTGTTTTTTTATCACCTTCTTACTGAAAAAATATCCCTAATTACCCCTGCAGGATAATTTTTTATTCACAATGGCTTTCGCGGCATCTAATGTGTTTTCTATCTGTTTTACAAGCATCAATCTTCTGATTTTTTTTGCTATTCAAGGCTAATGCAATTATTGCACCAACTGCTGACAGTACTTTGATAATTTTCTTCAGGACTAAATAAAGGTTGATAAGATCATTCTTTTAGCTGTTAATCAGGGGGCTTCAGCATACAACTTTGTATGTATTTCATTTAACAACTGCCCTTCAGATTTACTACCTTGCATCTTTTTTTGTTTCATTATGGCACCCCTTCCAAGTTACCTGAAGCGAAATAAAACAACCCGCCCCAATTCAGGACGGGTTGTTTTTATTGTTATTTTAGTGGAGTAAAACCTGGCATGTTGACTTTAGGCCTTTAATTCCTTTTGTTCTTTGTATCGTTCTGTGAGCAACATTTTATTATCCCCATGCTGAAAAAGATTTTTTCTTTAGCTCGGCATGGGATGACAAAATCCTTTTGGTTCCGGCTTGTCCGGGTTAGGTATTAAAAATGTAAATGTATATTTTCCTTATAAATAGACAATAATATGGTTACTCCGCTTTGGTGAGTTCTATCTCTCCCCGTCCAGCACAAGCTGGACTTTTTTTTGATACAATAACGTCCGTAGAACTTGACGCGCAATCCTTCTTCAGATATAATATCCTTTGTATCAGATTTTGCGGGATGTAGCGCAGTTTGGCTAGCGCGCTTGCCTTGGGAGCAAGAGGCCGGGGGTTCGAGTCCCTCCATCCCGACCAGGCCCCATGGTCAAGCGGCCTAAGACACCGCCCTTTCACGGCGGTAACCCGGGTTCGAATCCCGGTGGGGTCACCATAAATTTTTTTACATTCCCTTGGGGCGTCGCCAAGCGGTAAGGCACCGGACTCTGACTCCGGCATTTCGTTGGTTCGAATCCAGCCGCCCCAGCCAGTTACATCAACATCTTAATCAGGGGCCATTAGCTCAATTGGTAGAGCAGGCGACTCTTAATCGTCAGGTCGTAGGTTCGAGTCCTACATGGCCCACCAGAAAAGTCAATAAAAAATAAGCCCTCAAGATTCTAAAAAGATCTTGAAGGGCTTTTTACTTCTATTCGTTTTGTAAACATGGTAACTTATTCTCTGAGTTAGATACCATTGCATACCAGCCGGACGATATCTTTAAAGGAATCGTATTGTATAACTTTCACTCCCTTTTCCAGACAAAAGTTATACAATATTCCTTTCGCAAAAACTAAATCAGCATTTAGGGCGGGGCATGTATCGGAATATCCATCTCCGATATAAATCACCTGATTGGCGTCTCCTTTAAGTTTAGACATTAAGCCCGTTTTACAGACGCCGCAATTGCCGCAGGACGAATTTTGGTGAGGGCAATCAATCTTGAAACCATTGTTATAAATCATCCTGTTGGCGTAATAAGATATATCAATCCCATACTTTTTAAAAACGGTTTCTATACAATAGTCATAACCGTCACTGAGTACATAGACGCTGTAGTCCATGGTTCGGCACACTGTCAGGAATTCTTCAAAATACTCGTCGATTTCCATCGTTTCCATTAAGCTTTTGATCTCGCTAAGACCTGCGCGAAAGAGTTTAAACGTCATATTGGCACAGTCCCGGGTTGACAGCAGCTTTTTTTCCCACTGGCTGTTGATTTCTTCCCAGCCTTCCCTGGCAAAGGCTTCAACCATGGCGGCACAGGTATCAACTTTCGTGATAGTACCGTCAAAATCAACGAAGAATACCTTTTTCATGCTTCCTCCTGGAAACAATAAATTTTCTTGCCGTTGTTCCGATCTCCTGGCTTCCCAGAATGGCTGAAATAACGGATACACCGCTGACACCGGTCTCCCACACCTGTTCCAAATTGTCTAGTCCGACCCCGCCAATCGCGACCACCGGTACCTTCACACTTTCCCTGATTAGCCTCAGCCCGTCCACACCAATAGGTTCCCCCGCATCGGATTTACTGGCCGTTAAAAAAACTGGTCCCGCGCCAAGGTAGTCCGCCCCCTGCTTCTCCCCGGAAATTGCCTGTTCCACATTGGAAACGGAGTAACCAATTATTCTCTGGGGGCCCATAATTCTCCTTGCAACTTCAAGGGGGATGTCTTCCTGTCCGATATGAAGACCTGCCGCATTAACAGCCAGGGCAATATCCAGGCGATCGTTGATGATCAGTGGAGTGTTATAAGCATTAAGCAACTCTTTCATCCTTAAGGCAATATTATAGAAATCCCGACTGGAAACTTCCTTTTCCCTTAACTGGACAAGGCTTACTCCGCCTTGAAGGGCCTCTTCTACAGCCCCGAATAGATCTCCACATTTAAGTACGGACCTGTCCGTAACCAGATAAAGACTGTAATCTAGATGCATTCAATTCTACCCCCTTTGATTATATTTTCTTTAGTTATGCTGTGTAATGAATCGAACCTGCTTTATTCAAATTTCAAACCCGCCTTTCGATATAAATCATAAAAATGATGGGTAGGTCCAAAACCATGACCCAGCTCGATTGAATGTGCTATGGCTCCGGTGATATAGTCCTTGGCCAGTGCAACCGCCTCAGGCACTGGATACCCCCTGGCAAGGTGGGCAGCTATGGCGGATGAAAACGTACAACCAGTACCATGAGTATTTTTCGTATTGACCCTGTTTCCCTTAAAGTACTTGAAATTGCAGCCGTCGTACAGGATATCAATCGCATCGCCAGTAAGATGACCGCCCTTGATAATAACATTGGGGCATCCAAGACCCTTTATTTTTAGAGCAGCTTCTTTCATTTCTTCAAGGTTTTCAATCCTGTCACCCGTTATCAACTCAGACTCAAACATGTTGGGTGTAACAATTGATGCAATAGGGAACAACATTTTTACCAACTGATCTTTCGCTTCGGGTTTAAGTAAATGATGGCCGCTCTTAGAAACCATGACCGGATCGACGACAATATTTACAGCCTTATTCTTTTTAAGACATGCTGTTACAACATTTATGATCTTGACACTGGATACCATGCCGATTTTTACTGCATCGATTTTGATGTCGTCAAACAGGCAGTCAATCTGGTTTTTAATGATTTCCTCGTCCATCTCCCGAACATCCTGAACGCCCCTGGTGTTCTGGGCTGTTACTGCTGTTAAAACGCTCATACCATAAGCCCCAAGGGCACTAAATGTTTTCAAGTCTGCCTGTATTCCTGCACCGCCGCACGAGTCAGAACCAGCAATCGTCAATACTGTTCTAATCTTCATCCTATTGCCTCCCTTTTTCAAATAAAATAACACTTCACAAAAAAAGGGAAGTGCTAAGTAATTCTAAATAGTCGTTACAATCCCTCCGCTGGCATTACCCAGATCAGGTTCATTGGGTCAGAACTAAAAGTTCTTTCTCAGCCGAATACTCAGCTCCCCAGTGCAGTATATAGTTTTAACTATTGTAACACCTGGTTAAAACTATTTAAAGACATTTTAAAAAAATAATTCCACAGTAAAACTACAGTAAAAAAATGACCCTTTACCCGGAATGAGTAAAAGGTCAAAATATATAGGGGTAGAAGAAGTTGGGGTTTAAACCAAAATTATCAAAAGGCATATTGATATATATAGAATCATTATCCCTAATAACATTATTACCCATACCAGGAAAATATACTACACGACCATAGTACTATGTCGAAATATAAACGACCTTGTTCTAATATATACTATTATAGTAAAAAAATAAATACCTTTTCTCTCTTTTCTGAAAAAATCTTTTTTTTGCCTGTGGAAACAAGCAGGCTCAGGACTCGAACGGTTATCATCTCAATGTTTTGTTGTCGACATTGCTTTCGAGGCTTTACGCATGCGAAAGCCCCGAGACCGTATCCTTGGGCCGGGGCTTTCATGATTCAGTAAACTTTTAACAACCCTTGTAGTCCGGCTTTCGCTTCGCCCTGAAGGCTTTTAGCCCTTCCTGGTAGTCAGAAGTAAGCGAAGCATCGAGGACACCCTTTCGCTCAACCTCCAGTTGATGCTCCAGAAGTGATAAAAAAGCGTGGTTTAAATCTGCCTTGGCAATGGCAAATGACCGCGTCGCTCCCGCAGCCAGCTGTACAGCCAACTCGAGGGTAGCCTCCGCTAGTTTTTCCGGTCCAACAACCCGGTGCACCAGCCCCATGGCCAGTGCTTGTTCAGCATTATATACGGGATCGAGAAAAACCATTTCGGCAGCCTTGCTAAAACCCGCCAACAAACCAACCCACAGGCTCCAGCCAACATCCGGCGCCAGGCCAAGGCTGGTATACGCCTGTTTAAAACGGGCTTGTGAAGAACAAAGACGCAGGTCACAAGCAAGTGCCAGCGACATACCCGCACCGCTTACCGCACCGTTTATCACCGCCAGTACCGGCTTTTGCATTTGCCGTATTTCCAGCACAATCCGGTGCAGAGGGTCCAGCAGCCGCCGGACTGGCTCGGACGGGTCGGAACTGGCAAACTGCTCGAAATAACTGATGTCGCCGCCTGAACAAAAGGCCTTGCCGGACCCGGTCAGGACTACCACCCTGATCCCCCTGTCCTCACGGCAAACCCCAAGGGCACTCAAAAGTTCACTGGAGATGATTGGCCCAAGAGCATTAAAGCGCTCCGGGTTATTCAGGGTAATCGTCGCCACAGAACCTTCCCTACTGAATAGAATTTCCTTAAATGACATCCAGCCACCCTCCATTTATTATAGCTTTTAAACTTGCTTGATAATTGATTTTATGACAGACATCTCCCCTGGTGGTTGTTTCTATTTTACCCGCCTATATTCCTTGCAAAAACACAAAATACCGTTTCAATTTTCTTAAAAACCATTATTGAGCTTTTTAGTATAATTGACTGGATGATTTAATTAATAATGTAAAATGTAATTGATCTCCTTTACCTTTGAATGCTATAATTTATTGGTAAGAATTCCATCGACTTGATATAATACTGCTCTCGTTGACGGGGGCTTATTTGTTTTTTATGTATTGTACGAAGGGAAAAGAAATGAAACGGAAAACCAAAGTAAAACTGGCGAGATTTCGAAGAGCAGCCCTGGACCTGGCAAAAAGGCTTTCAGTCATAGCCATTGGCGCCTCCTTAATTGCAGTATCCTTTAACGCCTTCGTTATCCCTTACGGGCTCCTGTCTGGCGGGGTATCGGGTTTAGCGCTGTTGGGGAAATATGTTTTTGACTTCCCCGTTTATCTTGGAATACTCCTTTTGAATATTCCCATCTTCCTGTGGGGGTTAAAGGAACTGGACAAAAGATTTATGATTTACAGCGCCGTGGGGACAATCGTACTCATTGTGATGCTCCCGCTATCCAAGCCCTTTGTTCCGGTACCCGAGCTCGATCTTTTTCTGGCCTGCATATTCTCCGGCATCGGCAACGGTATGGGTCTGGGGATTGTCTTCCGGTACGGCGCTTCCACGGGCGGCTCGGACATTGCTTCAATGATCATGAAAAAGAAAAAAAACATCTCCATAGGAGCCACGATGTTTTACTTTAATGCTGCGGTGCTGGTACCCTCCCTTTACTTCTTCGACTTGAAGATTGCCATGTACACCGCCATCAGCATGTGGGTCGGGGGCAAGGTCTTAGATACAGTTATTGATGGGTTCAATCGGCATAAGTCCGTCATGATTGTTTCGGACAAGAGTTCGGAAATTGCCGAAAGGATTATGCGTGAGCTAAACCGGGGGGTTACCTATCTAGAGGGCCAGGGCGCCTTTTCCGGAAACGCAAAACTGGTGATTAACTGTGTCGTCAGCCACTATGAAATTGCAAAGCTAAATGAAATTGTCCAGTCAACCGACAAAAAGGCATTTATTTTCGTGACAGAAACGGTCGAAGTGATGGGTAAAGGTTTCACGTGGTAAAGTTGTTTTACAAGGAATAAGCAGAATTAGGGGACTGCCTTAGGGAGCGATAACCAGTCATCAGGAATCAACTCTTGACAGGTCAAGCACCTCACGAATTGGTATGACCAACCCGAAGATTTTTTCTTTGTCGTTTTCAGAGCTGTGGAAAATGCCAAACACAACCCCAACCACCTCACCATTCCTGTCAAACACCGGGCTGCCGCTATTGCCGGGATATATAGGAGCATCGATACTGAAAACCCGGTCGGGCTTGCTGCCGAGATGCAAGTACCGCTCAACCTTTCCCTCCACTACGATGTTGTTAAGGGTAAGAGGATTGCCGACTACCCTGATTTTATCTCCCCGGGCAGGTTGCCCGGAAGCATTCAGCGGCACCACCGGAAGTCCTTCCGCCTCCAGAATGATCATTGCCAGGTCGTATTCCGGCCTGCTGGAACAGCGACTGGCCCGGTAGGTTTTTCCATCAGGGAAAGTTACAGCTATATTCAACGCTCCCTCGATGACGTGGTGGTTGGTTATGATTACCCCCCGGGGATCTATATTGAAGCCGGTGCCGGATTTCTGTTCTGCTGCAAGAGGTACACCCTGCTTCGGTGAAATAATATTGATTTGTACCACAGCCCGCATCAAGCTGTCGTCGATATCCTCTTGAAGCTTGAAGGAGTTTAAGACAAGGTCCAGCAGCCGCACCTTTTGGGGAGGGAAAGAGGTCGCCGCAACGAGGCCCAGAAAGGCCAAAATGGTCAGAAAAGCCACAGCGCGAAGCCATACCGGCCGCCGCCGCAAAATTTCCGTGTCCTCTTCATCCTCGTAATCTTCGCCAGTGGCTTCAAGAACATCATCAAAAAAACCGCCTGTTCCAGGCTCTTCCGGACGAAATCCAGCCCCTTCCGGGGATGTTATATTTTCGCTCATATGGTCCTGTTTCTTTTTGCTGAAATCCGGATCTTCCCCATCCATTCACAACACTCCACTTCAGTTAACAGCATTACAAACCTTTTTAAAAAGGCTTTACAGATCAAAGCTATCTTACCGATAAAGACACCGCCCGTCCAGCTTTTTAATAATATTTTTTACTCGGAACGCGGGAAATCATTGTTTAGATAAAAAATTAAAAGGCTTGGCTCATGAAGCCAAACCCTGTCAACATTATTAAAAAGTAATGGCCTGTATTTATGTACCGGGCCTGTTTATCCCCCCGACCTTCCACTTTCTTTTATTCTCGGCAGCTTTCCCCAGATCCCAGGTGTCCCGGTAGCCGGTCCTGGCTGTGCCCGGAACCCCGCACTTCTTTGGTATCCCTTTGACTTTCTTGCTCATAGCACCTCTCCTCTTTCTTGATATTATCATCTTCCCCCCGATTTAAGAATCCGATGCTTTAACCTTTTTTCCAAATATGTAAACTCGTTATGCTAAGGTTCTTCTTGAAGCAGGTAAGGCTGTTGACAGCCTATTTCAATTGTGCTATATTATCTATGCGGTAAATGAAGCAAGCAAGGTTAATAAAGTATGCGGCAGTGGCGGAATTGGCAGACGCGCAAGATTCAGGTTCTTGTGCCCGTTAGGGTGTGAAGGTTCAAGTCCTTTCTGCCGCACCAGTAAACATAAGGCTTCCGAGACAATCGGAAGTTTTTTATTTATTACGAGTTGATCCTCCCCAAAAATTATCTAATAAGTAGCTGGATCAGCCTGGCGATAAAGTAGGTACAAGAAGCCAAACAGATCCCGTACCCCGTCACCCTCTCAAGTTCTGTGTCCCCTCTTTCCAGCCACTCCAGTACCTTTTCAATCACGCAGTAACCGGATAAAGAGCATACATACTCTCCTCTTTCCCTCCAGGCTCTTTCCATCCTAAAATCCCCTCCCTCGCCCCGCACGTATGTTTGCATACATCATAAACCGAACAAGTGTTTCTGTCAATAATTTCTTTCCAGTTTACTTATTATTTATCTGCAGGCGTGGACAGCCGATCGACCGCCTGTGAGTAGTCTTTGAGCTAAGATCATATCTTTGTCACATCCCGAGATTTTAATAAATAAGATATTTCAAACTGGAGGTGATTTATTTGAGGAAGAACGCGAATGCTATTTTTGAAGGAGGCGGGGTCAAGGCAGTCGGTATGCTGGGCGCCCTCTACGAGGCGGAAAGCAGAGGTTATAACTGGGTCAACCTTGCCGGCACCTCGGCCGGCGCAATCATCGCCTCTCTGGTTGCGGCTGGTTATTCAGCAGGAGAAATTAAGGAGATGGTATGGCAGCTTGACTTCACCCTGTTTAAAGATAAGGACTGGCTCGACCGGATACCTTTTGTGGGCATGGCCTTGAGCCTTTGGTTTGAAAACGGCCTGTACGAAGGCGATTACCTCGAAGGCTGGATCCGCGAGAAATTGGCGGCCAAAGGAGTCTATACCTTTAAAGACCTGGTGCTGAAGGAATATGAAAACGACCCGGTCTGCCGTTATAAGCTAGTCGTGACCGCTACCGATGTATCCAGGCGCAAGCTCCTGAGGCTGCCTTACGATCTCAAAGACTATCATCTTAATCCTGACAGTCTGTCAGTCTGTAAAGCCGTACGTATGAGCGCTTCGTTACCTTTCTTCTATGAGCCCTGCAAGCTCCAGTATATCAATTCAGGAGATCAAAGAGTGTTTAGTTATATAATTGACGGGGGAGTATTAAGTAATTTTCCCGTCTGGATTTTTGACAACGACCAGTTGCCGGAGTGGCCAACTTTTGGCTTTAAAATTGTAGAGCCCGATGAATACCTTTCCTCACAGATCAACAACCCTTTTAACCTTTTCACGGCGATCCTATCAACTATGATGGAAGCACGCGACAAAATACACGAACTGGATCCCAAAAGTAGGGTTCGCACGATTTCAATACCTTCCCTCGGTGTGAAGACCACGGACTTTGAGAGCGTCCAACAGCAAAAGGAAGACCTGTTTAAGGCCGGAGTAATGGCTGCAACCGGTTTTTTTGAAGGATGGAACTTTGAATCCTTCAAGATAGATTTCTGTGGAAAGAAACCCTCTTCAAAAGTGGCAGCGAAATGGATGGAGCCAGTGTACCCCGAACCGCCGGCGCAGCAGCTCTTTAACCGGAAGCCGGAGGTACGGCTAATAGCTAGTGAAGCTATAAACAAAAACCTGCCGCTCCACCCTTGAAACCAGCCTGGCAAGTTGAAAAAGATTTGACATTTTATCTTGTGAAAGGTAATATTGTTTTATAAAAACGCGAGCTTTCATTTATCTTAATGATCCTTGAAGGCAATTCGTGAATGATTTATGGGGATACCTACCAAACAAAGCTGGATGCCAGCTTTAATTTTTTTGCAAAGGAGTTTTTTGGATGCTGTCTCAAATGAATCCCATGGAGCCCAAGGGCAGCCGCGTCATTGTAACGGTCATCGGCCCGGATTGTGTGGGCATTATCGCCGGTGTGGCACAGGTGCTTGCATCTAACAAAATAAACATTCTGGATATCAGCCAGACGATTCTCCAGGAATTCCTGGTCATGGTAATGGTGGCCGACATGAGTGGCAGTACCGTTGACCTTCTTACCTTGAAAGAAAAATTAGATGAAAAGGGGCTTGAGCTTGGAGTCCAGATCGATGCCCTGCACGAAGACGCCTTTAAATTTATGCACAGGATATAGTCAGGGGGAGCATGTATGTTTACTTTACAAGAGATCCTTGAGACCATTAAGATGGTTCAGAAGGAAAATCTCGACATCCGCACCATCACCATGGGGATCAGCCTTCGGGACTGCGCCGACCCTAATTCGGCGGCAGCCAGGCAAAAAATAGATGATAAGATCACGCGGCTTGCCGGAAACCTGGTCAGGACCGGAGAAAATATTGAGCGGGAATACGGTCTGCCCATCGTTAACAAAAGGATTTCGGTCACCCCTATTGCCATCGTAGCGGAAAGCAGCAGGTCAGACCATTATGTCGATTTCGCCAGGACACTGGACGATGCCGCGGCCGCTGTCGGCGTGAATTTTATCGGGGGCTTTTCAGCCCTCGTGCATAAAGGCTATACTGGCGCCGACAAACGCCTGATTGACAGCATTCCGGAAGCGCTGGCCTGTACCGACCGGGTGTGCTCCTCTGTCAATGTGGCCACCACCAAAGCCGGGATTAACATGGACGCGGTCTACCTGATGGGCCAGGTGATTAAGAAAACAGCGGAACGGACAGCTGAACAGGATGGAATCGGCTGCGCCAAGCTCGTGGTTTTCGCCAATGTTCCCGAGGATAACCCCTTTATGGCGGGCGCTTTTCACGGGATTGGCGAACCGGAGTGCGTGATCAATGTGGGCGTAAGCGGTCCTGGTGTCGTCAAAAATGCGGTTGACACCGTCAAGGGCGCCGACTTTGGAATACTGGCTGAGACCGTGAAAAAGACTGCCTTCAAAATCACCCGGATGGGCGAATTAGTTGGGCGCACGGCCGCCCGGATGCTGGATCTCCCGTTCGGGATTGTAGACATTTCACTGGCGCCGACTCCGGCCATCGGCGATAGTGTCGCGGAAATTCTCGAATCCATGGGGCTGGAGCGCTGCGGCACGCACGGCACCACAGCCGCCCTGGCGCTGCTAAACGATGCGGTTAAAAAGGGCGGGGCCATGGCTTCATCTTATGTAGGTGGTCTTTCAGGCGCTTTCATCCCAGTCAGCGAGGACGCCGGCATGATCCGTGCCGTCGAATCGGGCGCGCTGACACTGGACAAACTGGAGGCCCTGACCTGTGTGTGCTCGGTGGGGCTAGATATGATTGCCGTGCCGGGCGATACTACAGCAGAAACAATCGCGGCCATCATCGCAGACGAGGCAGCCATTGGAATGATTAATAAAAAAACCACTGCCGTTCGATTGATCCCGGCAGTGGGAAAAAGAATTGGTGATTATGTAGAATTCGGCGGACTGCTGGGCCGAGCGCCCATAATCCCCGTGAAGCCTTTTTCATCGGCCGATTTCGTTCGGCGGGGCGGCCGAATCCCTGCCCCCATTCACAGCCTGACAAACTGATTTTAAAAAAACTTAAGGCCCCGGGTATCGCCGGGGCCCGTGGTAACATTATTCTTCTATAACTTTGACTAGCACCTTCCTGCGCCGCGGGCCATCGTATTCGCAAAAATAAAGGCCCTGCCAGGTACCAAGAAGAAGCCTTCCCCCCGTGACGAACACAGTAAGGGAAACCCCCGTTAGAGACGACTTGATGTGGGCTGCCGAATTCCCTTCACTATGCCCGTACCCGTCCTCAAACGGAATAATCTTGTTAAGTTCCGCCAGAATGTCGTCCACCACCGTCGGGTCGGCATTTTCGTTGATGGTCAGACCGGCCGTCGTGTGCGGCACGAAGAGACGACAGACGCCTTCACTCACACCGCTCCGGGCAACAATACGGCTAACCTCACCGGTGATATCCACCATCTGCGTTCTCTCACGCGTCGAAACCTCTACGGTATAAATTCTTAAACTCATGATCGCTGCCCTATGAATTCCCGCGCGATTCGAATTTCCGCATGCCGAGGTTAAAGGTCAAAATTTCCAGGTTAACCGACAGGTCTACATTTCGCAGCTCAATATGTTCAGGCACATTCAGTGACACCGGAGCGAAGTTCAAGATAGCCAATAAACCATTTTTTACCATAAGATCCACTACATCCTGGGCCGCTCGGGCCGGAACCGCGACAATACCAATCTTAACCTTATGCTTGGTGATTATTTCCGGCATCTTTTCGGGAGGACTAACTTCCATATCAACAATTTTTTTGCCGATTTTAGTCAGGTCATTGTCAAAAATTCCAACAACGGAAAAACCGCGGTTATTAAACCCACGGTAGGTGCTTAAGGCAAAGCCGAGATTTCCGGCCCCGACCAGCACCAGGGGCCAGGGCTCATTGAGACCCAGGATTTTAGATGTATAATGCATCAGGTCCCTAACGTTATATCCGACGCCCCGGGTTCCGAATTCACCGAAGTAGGCCAGGTCCTTTCTGACCTGGGCCGGGCTGACCCCCACCCCGTCTGCTATCTCAACCGATGACACGGTGACAATTCCTCTTAGATCCAAATGCTCCAGAAACCTGGAATAAACGGACAACCTTGTAATGGTGGCCTCTGGGACCCTGAGTGTTTTCATAAATCAACCTCCCGGAACAATAAACAGACTTCATTAATGAGAATAAAAGCTTGCTATTTTTCATATTCACACAGTTTTCATATGAGCTATATTATGTTTGTGCAATTATGTACTATTCTATTCTATATTATCAGAGCACACAACGTCAAATAACTTTTGCAGTCCACAGGTTTTATAATCCATATACACAGCCGGGGGCTTCCCGCCCACGGGTACCGGGTATCTTCTCAAAAAAAACCCTGCCTTAAGCAAGGTGAATTTAGATTGAAGCATCATTTTATTTCTAGCATAACTGCAGTGCCGCTTGTGGTTACCATGAGCATTCCATCCCTCACAACCTCGTAGTCAAGGTCCACGCCGACCACAGCATTTGCCCCCAGTCTTCTGGCGTGGGAAGCCATTTCATCGATGGCGATTTTCCTTGCCTGAGACAACTTTTCCTCGTATGCACCCGAGCGTCCGCCCACGATATCGGTAATACTGGCAAAAAGGTCTCTAACAATATTTGCGCCCATAATTGCCTCTCCGGAAACGATGCCCAAGTAAGCCTGAATCCGCCGGCCATCAACGGACGGGGTAGTTGTCAAGATTATTTTTGACACCTCCTTGTCTGATCATTATATCTTTTAAAAACCCCGGCGTAAACAATTATAAAAAATATTCCCATCAGGCCTTCGTACCGCTGACACAGCGTCAGAAGAAGAAAACTAAAGTTGCAGTACGATTTTATTCAAACCTGCTTGTATCGATAAGATCCAAGGTGTAAATTTCTTAAAAGTAAAAATCTCTCTGACCCTGTTCAATCTGCTCCAGCACTCTTTCAGCTTTTTTCCGCACTGCCGAACTTGCAACCAACTGCAGGTGACTGGCAATGGTTTCTTCCCCGACCAGCCTGGTTTCAGGAGTGGCATAATCCATCAAGAATTCCTTAAAGGTAAGAATGGCATTGGGCTGGCAAACATTTTGAATTTGTCCGGTTTTAGCCAGGGACATGAAGCGGTCCCCCGTCCTCCCGCTGCGGTAGCAGGCCGTGCAAAAGCTCGGGATATAACCCGACCTGCAGATACTGGTGATGATCTCATTGATGCTGCGGTGGTCATCTACGGCAAACTGAGGTGCCTCTTTAAATAGGCAATCTCCACCCTTTTCCAGATGATATCCTCCCACACCCGTGCAGGAACCGGCACTGAGCTGGGAAATTCCCACGTTAACCAGTTCGTCTCGGAAATCCGGACCTTCCCGGGTTGAAAGAATGATCCCCGTATAGGGAACGGCCAACCGGAGGATGGCAATGATTTTCTTAAATGATTCATCCGAAACCAGGTGCGGAAAAGTATGCAAACTTACACCCCGGGCGGGCCTCATTCGCGGCACGGAAAGGGTGTGCGGCCCGACGCCGAAGATCTTTTCAAGGTGCAGGGCGTGGAGTAGCAAGGCCAGTACCTCATACTTGTAATCATACAGGCCGAACAGGACGCCCGCCCCCACATCTTCAAGGCCGGCCTCCATAGCCCTGTCAAAAGCGCAGGTGTGCCAGTCGTAATCCCTTTTGGGGCCGGCTAGATGCATTCTGGCGTAAGTTGGCCGGTGATAAGTTTCCTGAAAAAGAATGTAGGTGCCGATTTTCGCATCTTTCAGCTTCCGGTAATCTTCAACCGTGGTTGCAGCTATGTTGACATTAACCCGCCGAATACTACCGTTTTTTTCCTTGACCGAGTAAATAGTGTGAATAGCGTCTAAAACATAATCTACCGGGCAGTTAACCGGGTCTTCTCCGCATTCGAGAGCCAGGCGCTTGTGCCCCATTTCCTCCAGGATGGTCACTTCGCCCCTGATTTCTTCCATGGTAAGCCTGCGCCGGTCAAATTTGTTGTCCCGCCGGTAGCCGCAGTACACACAGTTATTGATGCAGTGGTCGCTGATATACAATGGAGCAAAAAAGACAAGCCTTTTACCGTAAATTCTTTCCTTGATTCCACTGGCCGTTTGGTATATTCTTTCCATTACTTCCGGATCATCAGCGTGCAAAAGCACCGCTGTTTCAGCCGGTGTCAGCCCTTCGCACAGTTCCGCCTTATCTATAATCCGCCCGGCTTCCACCTGGTTCGCAGCGCGGGCTTCCTCGAGCAGCGCGAAAATGTACCTCTCATCAATAAAGTCCGCTTTGGATTCGGGCAAGACAATCCCTCCTTAAGATTTGGTTCCGGCAAGCCGGATAAACTGTATTAATTCAAACTTCCGTGGGTCAGGTAGATCCTAACGCGTACCCGTAACCTTCTGCCACCCTGCGCCCGGCTCTTTCAACCGTCCGGACCGCCTTTGCATAACTTTCCTCCGGTGTTTCTGAAAGTTCGGCTTTTCCCGGGTAAATGCAGTAATCTCCCCGATAAGGCAACGGTGTCATGTTCGGCATAATCACATTGGCTCCACATTTCAGCGCCTTGATCCTGCCGAGGGGATCCACGGTGGCCGCCGCCGTTGTTGCCGGCAAGTGGGCGTGAGGCAAAGCCAGGCGAGTTACGGCCAGGGTCTTCAAAACCTTTTCCACGGCTCCGCCGGGCACTCCGCCCAGGGGTGTCAGAGCGCTTGGGATGAAAGGCCCGATCCCGGCCATTTCCACGCCCAACCTGCGCATCAGCAGGATATCCCCGATCAGAGACTCCATGGTCTGGCCTGGCAGCCCGACCATATTGCCGGAACCAACCTGGTAGCCCAGTTCTCTCAGCCACCCCATTCTTCTAAGCCTTCCCTCGAGGGTGGTCCCGGGGCGCAGGGTGGCAAAAAGACGGGCGTCGGATGTTTCGTGTTTTAAAAGGTAGCGGTCGGCGCCGGCCTCCCTGAGGACAGCGTAGTCCTTCCTGGATCGGTCCCCGATGGAAAGCGTAACCGCCACGCCCAGTTCTCTTTTGATCGTGTGGACAATATCTGCCAGTACCCCGGCTGTATGGATGCCGTCCTCGCCCGATTGGAGAACAACCGTACGGCACCCCAGGGCGGCGGCACGGCGGGCTCCTTCGATAATCTCCACCGGACTCATCCGGTATCTGGCCAGATCGCGGTTGTTTTTCCTCAGTCCGCAGTAGAGGCAGTTTCTGGCGCAGTAATTGGAAAATTCGATGATCCCTCTGAAATGGACACCATCTCCCACAAACCTGGATCGCACCCGATCCGCCAGGTTGAAAAGGGATACGCTTTCCTCCTCATCCGCTTCAATCAGCGCTGTCAGATCCCCCCATGTTGGCTCCTTTCCGTCAGCAATCCGCTCCAGTGCCTCCGCAAAGGCTTTTCCCACCTGCATTCACTCCCGTCTTACTTTGTTCAAGCAGGCGCAGGGCGGACGGAAAGGGCGACAGCGCCCGCCTCAGGATACCGTGCCTGTAGGCAATAAGCACTCCGTAGTTGACGACCGGTACGCCGGCGCCGACAGCCTGGATGATCCGGTGCAACATTTCTTTGCGGTTGATCATGCAGGCGCCGCAGTGGACGATCAGGTTGTACTGCCTGAGGTCGATAGGCATCTCCATGCCGCTGGACCAGTCGAAGCGCAGTTCGCCTCCCGCTTTCTGACGCAGCATGCGGGGTATTTTTACGGTGCCGATGTCGTCCTCCACCCGGTGGTGGGTACAGGCCTCGGCAATCAAAACCCTGTCCCCCGGCCTCAACTCGTCCACGGCCAGAGCCCCGGCTACCAGTGCCTCCAGGTTTCCCTTGTAGCGGGCAAAGAGGATTGAGAAGGATGTCATCATAATCTCCCCCGGAGTGTCGGCGTCCACCTTCAAAAAAGCCTGGGAGTCCGTGACCACCAGCTTCGGCCTCCGGACCAGGCCGGCCAGCGCCTTTTTCAATTCCTTTTCTTTGACCACCAGCGTAATTGCCTCGTTGTCCAGGAGATCGCGGATCGTCTGGACCTGGGGCAGAATAATCCTTCCTTTTGGGGCCGCCAGGTCGATGGGAACAACCAGTACTACTGTGTCGCCCGGATTAATCAGGTCGCCGAGAATGGTTGGCGAAGCCCAGTCCTTAGGAGCCAGCCCGATCATTTCTTTAATTAAAACATCGAGGCCCTGCCGGGAAACGGTGCTAACCGGAACGACCTTGATTCCTAACAACCATTCCAATTCCGGCGCCCGCGCTTCCGGTTCCAAATCGATTTTGTTCAGCACACCCAGCACGGGCACACCCTGCTCCCCGGCTTTCCGGATCAGGTCCAGTTCATACTCCCCGGCAGCCTGCCCGGCATCGATCACCAGGACCATTAAATCGGCCTTATTGAGCACCCCGATGGTTTTTTTAAGTCTGAGGCTGCCCAATTCCCCTTGTTCGTCGATCCCGGCCGTATCGATGAGCACAACCGGCCCAAGCGGCAGAATCTCCATCGTCTTGTAAACCGGGTCGGTGGTCGTGCCCGGCACGCTGGAAACAATGGCGATTTCCTGGTTGGTCAACGCGTTGATCAGACTTGACTTTCCGGCATTTCGCCTGCCGAAAATGGCAATGTGGAGCCTGCTTCCCCTAGGTGTTTCATTTAAGCTTCCCGCACTCAAGGCAACTCCCGCCTCCTTATTCACAGAATAATTTTTGCTTTAGGTAGTGGGCAATCAGCGGCATCAAGGCCCCCTGTTTAAAAACCTTACAAATCCTTGGAGAGCAGCGACGTTTTGACCTTAACCCCCGCAATTCCACCCAGTTTTCCGCTCAACGCGCCAATTTCATCGGTTGATCCGTCGATAATCAGGGAAATAACCGACAAATTTCGTTCCCGGTAAGGAATACCCATGCGCCCTACAATAAGTTCACCGTATTCACTGAGAACGCTGTTGATCTTCCGGGAGGCTTCCTCCCTGTTTTCCACAACAATTCCAATCACCCCAATGCGCCGGCCCAGCTCACCACCCCCTTCATAAATTAAAGCCCTTTTTCCGCAATGCGAAAAAAGGGCTTTATAAGCCGTCACGTTCTCCTTGAGAGCAGGGAACTCAAACTCCCCTTTTTCGCAGAATTTATATTAGACCCTCCGGGACAGGATTTGCCTGTACCCGTCAGGTTTACTTTTTGTATTTTGGTTTAATTATACTCTTTTACTTTGTGTTTTCAACCACAAAAACTAAAAGTAAAGAAAATAATACTTTACACTGCCAATGCCGCCCGAAAAGCTGCCCGGGATGCCCCCACCGTCTGGTCAATCTCTGCTCGGCTGTGGGCCAGGGACACAAAAGCAGCCTCAAACTGGGAAGGAGCGAGGTAGACGCCCTGATCGAGCATCGACTGGAAGTAGGCGGCATAACGGGCCGTGTTCGACGAGCAGGCGGTGTCGTAATTGCAAACCCCCTGCCCCGTAAAGAAACAGCAGAGCATCGAACCCGCCCGGTTAAAACTGACCTCGATCCCCGCTTCCCTGGCAGACTCCTCCAATCCCCGGGCCAATTCCGAGGATTTTTGCTCAAGCTCCTCATAAACACCCGGCTGTCCCATTACTTCCAGGGTGGCAATTCCGGCGGTAACAGCCAGTGGGTTGCCGGACAGCGTCCCGGCCTGGTAAACCGGGCCGGCAGGCGCAACATGCTCCATGATTTCACGCCTCCCCCCGTACGCGCCGACCGGAAGCCCCCCACCGATGATCTTGCCGAGACAGGTCAAATCGGGGCTGATCCCGTACCTTTCCTGGGCGCCGCCGTAGGCGACGCGGAAGCCTGTCATAACCTCGTCGAAGATCAAAAGGCTCCCATAAGCAGTGGTTAACTCGCGCAGGCCTTCCAGGAACCCCGGCGCGGGCGGGACAACCCCCATGTTTCCGGCCACGGGCTCCACAATTACTGCAGCAATATCCTCACCTTCCAGCCGAAAGACTTCCCTGAGTTGCTCCAGATCATTGTAGCCGGCAGTAATGGTATATGCCGCCGAGCCCGGCGGGACTCCAGGGCTGGTCGGCACTCCCAGGGTCAGCGCACCCGAACCGGCCTTGATTAACAGGAAGTCCGCGTGCCCGTGGTAGCAACCTTCAAATTTGACAATTTTATTCCTGCCCGTGTACCCTCGGGCCAACCGGAGAGCGCTCATGGTGGCCTCCGTGCCCGAATTCACCAGGCGAACCAGCTCGACCGAAGGAACCGCCGCCACAACCATGGCTGCCAGGGTGTTCTCCATCGCTGTCGGAGCGCCAAAACTGGTGCCTACCTCCCGCAGGCACCGCTCCAGCGCCTCGATTACCCGGGGGTGCCGGTGCCCCAGGATCAATGGGCCCCAGGAGCCGACGTAATCGATGTACTCATTTCCGTCCGCATCGTAGATCCTGGAACCTTCCCCCCGGCTGATAAAGACCGGATTCAAGCCCACCGACTTGAAAGCGCGCACCGGGCTGTTCACACCGCCCGGAATGAACTTTTCGGCTTCGCTGAAAAGCGCAACAGACTTGGAATATTTCTTTAGCATCGCAACAAACTCCTTTCACTCAAAGTAGCGCATGCTGCTCTTTTTCAGTTCGGCGGTGCTGAACAGCAGGCGGTACGTTTTCAGCCCGGTGGCCCGGGCGATCCTTTCCGCAACCTGCTCGCACTCTTCCCGGGTTTGACCGTGCACCATTGTGTAAAAGTTATAGGGCCATTCAGGCCGGCGGGGTCGCTGGTAACAGTGAGAAACCTCCTTAAAACCGGCCATGACAGGCCCCACCTCCCGGATCCTGTCATCGGGCACCTGCCAGACCACCATGGCGTTGGCCACGTACCCCAGGTCCCGGTGACGAACCGCCGCTCCAAAACGCCTGATCCGGCCATCTTCAATGAATAGCTTGATCCGCTCGATGAGTTTCGCCTCGTTCATTCCCAGTTTTTCCGCTATCGCTCCAAAGGGGCGCCTCACCAGGGGTAAGTCGTTCTGCAGTTCCCGGATGATTTGCTTGTCTTGTTCGGTCAGCACGACAACACCTCAGTCAAGATCAAAGCTTACCCTGATCTTAAAAATATTTTCCGCCGGCAGCGTCAGGATGTCCTGTATGCCCGTACGTGTCCTAATTTCACCCAAAATCTCTTCGAGCCTGGCACGGGTCGGGGCCAGCACCGTAAACCACATGTTGAAGACGTCTTCTCTCAAGTAATTATGGGTTACCCCGGCGAAAGAGTTGACTACGCCGGCCACTTCGCTGATCCGCTCTTCCGCAACATTCATAGCGCACAGAGCGCCGCTATAACCCAATTTCCTGGAGTCAAAAATTCCTCCCAGGCGGCGGATGACCCCACTCTCCATTAAAGCTTTGAGCCTGGTCATAACTTCCTCTTCCGGGACCCCAAGGGCATCCCCCAGTTCCCGGTAAGGTTCCGGCGCCAGGGGAAATTCCGTTTGAATCAGGCTTAGCAGTTTCCTGTCTACAGCATCAAATTGCATGGTTAAGATCCCTTTCGCCCGTGGTACAAACACCATGGTTCTTCGCCCATGTAGTCGCCGTGGTAAAAGTAGGCACGAGCCCGGCAGCCGCCGCATATTTTCTTGTAACGGCAGGAACCGCAGCCTCCCGTGTATTGCTCAGTGCGGAGAACCTTGAATATTTCAGCTTCCCGCCAGATCTCGTCAAAGGGAGTTTTCCGCACGTTGCCGGCGGGTATATTCAAGTAGGCGCAAGGCTGGACGACGCCCAGGGGACTGATAATACAGTAGGACAGCCCGGCCAGGCAGCCCTTGCTAAAGCGGGTCTTCAGCCCTAATTCCGAGGCTACCCGCATGAACTGGGGGGCACAGGTCGGCTTCAGCTCAATTTTGACTTCCGCTTGCTTTTTCATGATCCGATGGAGCAATTCCTCGTATTGTTCGGCCTTCAGAGTCTCTGCCTCAATGTTCACGGCCCGGCCGGTGGGAACCAGGAAAAAAATATGGTGGCCGACCGCCCCCGCCTGCACCGCGAAGTCGGTCAACTTCTCTACCTCCGCCATGTTCCAGTCCAGCACGGTGGTGTGGATTTGAAAAGGCAGTCCTGCCTCCCGGCAGGCGTGCATTCCATCCACCGCCCCCTGCCAGGCCCCGGTTGTGGCCCTGAAGGTATCATGACTCACCGGGTCAACACTGTCCAGGCTAATCCCCATGGCAACAGCCCCGGCCTCTTTCAACCGCCCGGCCACCGCACCGGTGATCAAGGTTCCGTTGGTGCCGAAAACCGGCCGCATCCCCCTTTCCCGGGCACGGTTGACCAGGGTATAAATATCGTCGCGCAGCAGCGGCTCGCCGCCGCTGAAGATCATGATCTTAAACCTTGCTTCAGCAATCTGGTCAATGAGTGTCAGGCCCTCTTCCGTGCTCAGTTCCTGATCAGCCTTTATTCCCGCGTCCCGGTAACAGTGCTTGCAGTACATGTTGCAGGCGTTGGTCGTGTTCCATGATATGATCAACCCTTTTCCCCCTTAAACGATAACTGCTATTGTCCTCGTTGCAGGATTTCGGTTAGGCCTTATTCCTGCAGCCACTTCGCCACGTCTAGGGCGTGGTAGGTAATGACTATATTCGCGCCGGCCCGCTTGATGCCGGTCAAGGACTCCAGGACAATCCTGCGCTCGTCCACCCAGCCCTTTTGGGCCGCAGCCTTGATCATGCTGTACTCACCGCTGACGTTGTAGGCAGCCACGGGATAACCAAACTCATCCTTGACCCGCCGGATAACGTCCATATAGGCCAGGGCCGGCTTGACCATCACGATGTCTGCGCCCTCCTCGATATCCAACCAGACCTCGCGCAGCGCCTCGTCAGAATTAGCCGGGTCCATCTGGTAGGCCTTCCGGTCGCCGAATTGCGGGGCGGACCCCGCCGCATCCCGGAACGGCCCGTAATATGCGGAGGCGTACTTGGCCGAATAGGCCATGACCGGCACACCCTCAAACCCTTCTTCGTCCAGGGCCCGGCGAATAGCCCCCACCCGGCCGTCCATCATGTCCGAGGGAGCAACCATGTCCACCCCTGCCGCAGCATGGGAAACAGCGGTCCTGGCAAGAAGGTCCAAAGTGGAGTCGTTTTGCACAGAACCTTCCCGGATCAGGCCGCAGTGGCCGTGACTGGTATACTCACACAGGCAAATATCAGTAATGACCAGGAGTTCCGGAAAGGCTTCTTTTATAGACCGCACCGCTTGCTGAATGATGCCGTCCTCCGCGTAAGCTTCGGAACCTGCTTCATCCTTCACAGCCGGTATACCGAAGAGAAGAATCCCAGGGATCTTTAACCGGACCGCTTCCTCCAGGTGTTTCAAGAGCATGTCGATTGAATAGTTATAAATACCGGGCATGGATTCCACGGGGCGGGCGATACCCTTTCCATGTGTCACAAAAACGGGGTAAATTAAATTATCCACAGAGAGAACGGTTTCGCATACCATCCGCCGGATGTTTTCACTGCTCCTCAGGCGCCTCGAACGCTGTGCAGGGAAAGGCATAAAACCAGGACCTCCTGTTCAAGAATTATGTTAAATTACGAACCGGCCCCTATTTCCTCATCGGTCAGGTAACAGGCGGGGTCGGACTCCCAGAAATCTCCGGTAACGGCCTCGGCACGGGCCCTGAAGTTGCCGTTACAGGCGTCCAGCCATTTACAGGCGGCGCAACGGCCTTTCAGCAAGGGCTTGCGGTTTTTCAGGCCGTCCAGAACGGGATGGGAAGCATCGGTCCAGATTTCACCGAACTTTCTCTCCCGGACGTTGCCGAAGGTATGATTCTGGGTAAACTGGTCAGGGTGCACGTTCCCGTACCAATCAACCGCTCCGATAGCAATCCCGGTGCGGTTACCCCCATTGAGCCGGAGGAGTTCAAGCGCCTTAACCGCCCTTTCAGGGTCGGTTTCTTTCAGCTTAAGATATAGATAAACACCGTCAGCGTGGTTGTCCACGGTCAAGATTTCCTTTTTTAAGCCCCGCCGGTGGAAATCCAGCGTCCTCCGGGCGATAAGGTCCAACGCCGCCCGCGCCTCTTGCCGGGTCACGTCCTCCTTCATCATCTTACTTCCGCGCCCGGCATAAACCAGGTGGTAAAAACAGACACGAGGGATGTTTTCCCTCTCCACAAGGTCAAAAATGGCGTCCAGATCCTCGTAATTATACCGGTTGATGGTGAAGCGCAGCCCCACCCTCTGACCGGCATCAATACAGTTCCGGATCCCGCCAAGGGCGGCGTCAAAAGCCCCCGCACGGCCCCGGAAGCGGTCGTTGTGATCCCCGATGCCGTCCAGGCTGACGCCGATATAGCCGATCCCAAGGCTTTTCAGGGACTGCACTGCGCCGGGGTTCAGCAGCGTACCGTTCGTGGAGATGGTTGCCCTGATCCCTTTGCTTCCGGCGTAAGCCGCCAGTTCCTTTAAATCTTTTCGCAGCAAGGGCTCCCCACCGGAAAAGAGGATCACGGGCACTTTGAATTCCGCCAGATCGTCGATAAAGCGCAGGGCTTCTTCAGTAGTAAGCTCTCCCTCATATGCTCTGGAATCAGAGTTTGAGTAGCAGTGGATGCATTTCAAATTGCAGGTGCGGGTGCAGTTCCAGACCACCACCGGGCCGCGCCCGCGAACCGCACCGTGCACCTGACCCTGCGAGTCCGAGCTGTAGCGCAGGGTGTCACCGTAATAATCCGTGCCGCATAAAAGCTTGGTTATACTGATCAATATATCTCACACCTTTACGGGTTCCTTAATTTAACCGGTTTATAAACCGTAGTACCCCAGCACTGCCCTCATTAGCCCTTCAATGGTATACTCTTCCGCCACCAAGTCCACCTTGAGCCCCAGGTCCCGGGCGGTCCCGGCGGTGACCGGCCCGATGCAAGCCATAGTGACCCCTTTCAGTAAAGCTTCCAGGTTCGGGGCGTTCAGCATTTTAACCAGGTTGTGGACGGTTGAAGAACTGGTAAAGGTAACCAGGTGGATTTCACCGTGCTTCAGCATCTCCCTGACCCTCGCGCTGTCACCGTTGCCCGCCACTGTGCGATAGGCGGTGACTTCCGTCACGTTCGCACCCATCTGCTTCAGGGCCTCCGGCAGCACCTTGCGGGCGATATCCGCCCGGGGCAGGAGAATCTTCGTACCCGCGGCAACCTTGTCGCGTAGGGCTTCGATGATTTTCTCCGCGCGGTATTCCCCCGGTACGGTTTCCACCAGCAATCCGTAGTTTTCCAGCGCCTCCCTTGTTTTAGGCCCAATGGCGCAGAGCCTGGCCCTATAAAGCTCCCGGACATCCTTGCAATGGTGGCGAAGCCTCTGGAAGAATGCCTGCACTCCGTTGACGCTGGTAAAAATGATCCAGTCAAAAGTATTGAGCTCGCCGATAGCCCGGTCGAGGGGCGCGTAATCCTCCGGTTCCACCACGCGGATAGTGGGAAACTCCAAAGGCTCACCGCCGGCTTCCTCTATGGCCTCCGACAGCACGCTGGCCTGCTCCCGGGAACGAGTCACCAGCACCCTTTTGCCAAAAAGAGGTTTTCTTTCATACCAGTTCAGCTTTTCCCGAAGCGAGACAACTTCTCCCACAACAATGACGGCGGGGTTTTTAAACTCCGCAGCCATCACTTTTTCATGGATGTTTTCCAGGGTTCCCGTTAGAGTTTGCTGCTCCGGCCTGGTCCCCCACCTTACCAGCGCCACCGGCGTTTGAGGGGAACGCCCATTTTCAACCAGGCGTCTGGCTATGGCCGGTAGGTTGGCCATGCCCATCAGAAACACCAGGGTGCCGGCGCCGGTGGCTATCTTGTCCCAGGCTATGCCGGGGCTTTCTTTGGAGGGATCCTCGTTTCCAGTGATCACGGCCAGGGTGGATGTACAGTTTCGGTGGGTCACCGGTATGCCGGCATAAGCCGGCACTGCAACGGCGGATGTCACACCAGGCACGATTTCAAAGGGGATTCCGGCTTCCACAAGGGACTCCGCCTCCTCCCCGCCCCTCCCATAAACAAAGGGGTCGCCCCCTTTCAGCCTGACCACGGCCTTTTCTTCCCGGGCTTTTTCAACCAGTAAGCGGTTTATTTCAGCCTGCTTCAGCGTGTGGCGATCCGGTGATTTACCCACATAAATAATTTCGGCCCCAGGCCGGGCAAGAGCCAGGAGCCTGTGGCCGGCCAGGCGGTCATAGATAACAACGTCGGCTTTCCGAAGACATTCCGCGCCTTTTACCGTGATCAGCTTCGGGTCTCCAGGTCCGGCGCCCACAAGGTAGACAATACCTTTATTCACAGCACCCGCCCCCCTGTCGCATTTTAGCCAAAATTTCCCCGGCCCCCAGCTTGATGAGACGGTCGGCCAGTCGGATGCCGATTTTTTCAGCATCCCGGATCTTACCTTCCAGTGAGGAACGTACAATCCTTTCCCCATTCAGGCTCGCCACAACTCCCTGTAAATTCAAACGCCCTTGATGAACTGCACCCAGAGCGCCGACAGGAATCTGGCAGCCGCCTTCAAGTTTTTTCAATAACGCCCTTTCGGCGCTGATGGCACACCAGGATTCATAATCTTCAATTTTACGCGTCAGTTTTAAGATTTCATCGTCTCCGGCGCGCACCTCCACACCAATCGCCCCCTGACCCACTGCAGGCAGGCAAATCTCATATGGGATAATCTGAGTAATCCTCTCTCTCCAGCCCAGGCGGTTGACTCCCGCAAAAGCCAGGACGGTGGCGTCAAGCCCTTCCTCCCTCAGCTTGCGCAGGCGGGTGTCAATGTTTCCCCGCAGGTTGACCATCTTGAAGTCGCTTCTGAAGCTCAGAAGTTGGGCGCAGCGCCGGAGGCTGCTGGTGCCAATCAGCGCACCCGGCGGCAATTCCTCCAGCCTTTTCCCCTCCCGGGAGAACAGTACATCGCCGGGGTATTCTCTTTTACAAACGGCCCCGATGGCGAGACCTTCCGGGAGTTCGGTGGGTAGGTCTTTCATGCTGTGAACCGCCAGATCAATTTCACCACTTAGCAGGGCCACTTCCAGTTCCTTGGTAAAGAGGCCCTTATCCCCGATTTTCGCCAGGGCCACATCCAGGATGTTATCTCCCAGCGTACGAATTCCCTGAATGCGATAATTGTATTCAGGGCAGGATTCCTTAAGGCTATCCACCACCCATCGGGCCTGCCACATGGCAAGCTTGCTTTCCCTGGTGCCCACGACAATTTCCCGCGTCATTCCCGGCCTCCTAATCTGCATCGTTGGTTGGTGTAACTACCCCTTTTAATCATCAGGAGCTTTTCTAGATGATGAGAGGCCATCTGCCTTTTGGGTTTCTGGCCCGGAACATCCAGGTTAAAAAGGTTTTGCAGGATCTCGGTGTACAGGTGTCCCTCCGTGGTAAGGGCGTAGCTTTTTAACTGCGACACAGGGAGATGGAGGATCTGATTGACAATGGAATTGGCCAGGGAGCAGACCACCTTTCTGTCATGTTCGGAAAGGTCGCCAAGACGGTTCAGAGCACGCTTTAATTCTTTCTGCTTAATCTCGTCTCCCCACTTTTTAAGGGCGGAGATGGTGGGCACAATAAACTGTGTCCCCAACCACTTCAAAAACCCGTCCAGTTCTTCTTCAATAATCCCCTCTGCCCTGACTGCCGCCTTCTTGCGCACGGCCAGGTTCTGGTCCACCATACTGCTTAAATCATCAATATCAAAAAGGCTGACTCCCTCGATTTGTCCAACTTCTGTTTCGATATCCCGGGGTACGGCAATATCGATCATAAAGATTTTACGACCCTGCCTTTTGTTCATGACCAGCCTCATATCTTGCACCCTGACCACGCAGTGGTTTGCAGCGGTGCAGCTAATCACGATGTCCGCCTCTTCCATATACAGGTAGAGATCATCAAACTTGACCGCCCTGCCGTTGAACTGCGCCGCCAGCACCGCCGCCCGGTCAAAGGAACGGTTTGACACAATCACACCGGAAACACCGTTGGCCACCAGGTGCCTGGCAGTCAGCTCACTCATCTTGCCGGCGCCGATAATGAGCACGGAGCGATTTTCCAGACCGGCCAGATGGACCCTGGCCAGTTCCACAGCAGCATAGCTGACGGATACCGGGTTCCGGTCGATGCCCGTTTCCGTGCGCACACGCTTCCCAACAATGATTGCCTGCTGGAAAAGCACATTCAGGACCCGGTTGGTAGATTGGTATTCCACGGCCTCCTGGTAGGCCGAGCGCACCTGACCCAGAATCTGTGTTTCACCCAGAAGCATCGAATCCAGCCCGGCGGCAACACGGAAAAGGTGGCGGATTGTATCGTATAGAGTATGGCAGTAAGTATAGTTTTTAATTTGAGATATATCCACTTCAGACCAGCAGGACAAAAAATCCCAGATAGCATACAGCCCTTCGTCCATTTCCATGGTTGCAGCATAGATTTCAGTCCTGTTGCAGGTCGACAAAATGGCACAACCTTCAATAACGGGGTATTCTTTCAGGCGCAGAAGGGCCTCTTTAAGGAAGCGCCCTGAAAACGACAGCTTTTCCCTCACCTCAACAGGGGCTGTTCTGTGGTTAAGACCGACTACCGCAATGAGCACTCAGTAACCTCTCCTTTACCTCACCCATCCGGCCTTCTTTGAGAAGGCCAAGAACTCTGTCATCGGCAAAGCTTTCAAGTATCTTTCTCTTTTCCCCCGGGTCTTGAACATTGCGGATGACCTCTTCCCGCAGACTACCAACCATTTCCAGGTATTCTTGATACTGAGGGCCGTAAACCGTTTCCAGTTCTTCACGAATTTTTTTGGCCAGCATCGGACTCTTGCCGTCCGTTGAAACCGAGATTGTGAGGGCGCCACGCTTGACCACCGCCGGTACGAAAAAATTCCCCTTACTTGGATCGTCAACAATATTGACCAGCAGGTTGCGGGTAAAACCATCTTCCGCAACCTGCTGGTTTATAGTTTCCTGGTCTGTTGAGCCCACAACCAGGAAAACACCTTCCAGGTCGGACGTACGGTACTGACGCCGCCGACAGTCAATCCTGTCTTCCCCCGACAAGGATTCGAGCCCCGGCGTTATTTCAGGGCTAACAACCAGCACGCGCGCGCCGCATTCCAGCAGCGAGTGAACCTTGCGCTCAGCAACCGGTCCACCGCCAACCACCAGGCACGCTTTTTGGGATAAATCCAGGGATACGGAGTAACGCCTAAGCAAGTTTACCAATCCTTTAATTGATTTAAAACTTCCTGATGCCCACAAAATCCGCCGCCGAACTTAGGGTTAACCTTGTGGGAATATTCGGAAGCGACTTTAGCTCTTCTTTCGCTTTCCTGATATATTTCAGGGCAATCTCAAAAGAATACTCGATAGCCCCACAGCCCCTTATAATTCTGATGGATTCCTGAACCTCTTCCTCGCTTTTTTCGACCTTGTGAACAAGTTCTTCCAGGCGCTCCTGTCGATCACTGCGGGCCAGGGCATAAATCACCGGAAGCGTAATAATCCCCTGCCGCAGGTCTCCGCCAACCGGCTTACCCAACTGACCCTGATTTGAAACTATGTCCAGGATATCATCGGTAATCTGGAAAGCCATGCCGATGCTGTGTCCGTAACGCCGCAGGGGCAGGTGAATACTTCTTGGCGCCCCGCAGGCCACCGCGCCCAGCTGCACGCTGGCTGCTATCAGAAGAGCGGTTTTACGTTTAATCCGATAAAGATAGTCCCGAAGGCTTTGTTGTAGATCAAATGATGCAGAAATCTGCTGGATTTCACCCTCGCACATTTTTACACTTGTATCGGACAGGATCTTCGAAATTAAGGGTGTTTCTTCATAACGGGCGAGCAGGATCAGGGATCTCGCAAAGAAGTAGGTCCCGATATGAGTGGAAATACTATTGCCCCACTTGGCCTTAACCGTAGGGGCGCCCCTGCGGGTCATGGAAGCGTCTACCACATCGTCGTGAACCAGACTCGACATGTGGATGAGTTCCAGGGCAACAGCCAGCGGCAAAACCTTTTCAAGGTTAAAGTTATAAAATTTTGCACCAAACAAACTGAGTGCAGGCCGCAACCGCTTGCCGCCCGCATTCAGAAGATGGATAGAAGTCTCCGTAAGGAGAGAATTTTGCGTGCGAACTACGGACCTCAGTTCTCTTTCTACAACCTGCAAGTCTTGCTGTATATCTTCAAAAAACCCCAGCATCTCGTCCATCTCACCTACTCACATCAAAACAGAAAAAAATTTCTCTATCGACATAAAAACTAATCTAGTATGAACAATATCTTTTTAAAATATTCGCTGGTACAAGATGAAATCCTGCCACGTTGACAGGGAAAATTGTTTGAAAAGTCCTTCACTCCGTAAATATTGGTCCGCGGATTTTGTCATATTTGTATTTTATTGATATATTGTTGGTTTTTTGGCCATAATACAACATAAAGTGGGCCTTTCTTGCCTAGCTACGGTTGAAATGTTATAATTGTTGATGCAACAATAATTATACAAATTATTATCTTGGGGGTGGATGGTGCCTGGTGGTGCTCCTGGTCTTCAAAACCAGTCGTTGGGCTGATGAGGTCCATGGTGAGTTCGATTCTCACACACTCCCGCCACAGTAATGACAAGGCCTCCGGGCCTTGCTTATTTTTACCATATTTTTTCTAAAAAATTTAGTGGATCGAAATTGGATCATTGTGTCTAATTATTTGCCCACAAAGAAAAAGAGCAGCCTGCTGCTGCAGACCTTTTATACAGTTATAGCCCAAGATAAGTTATTTTACTCTTTGGAGAAAAGCGACCTGTCGGATGGTGAATAATTGGTAATTGTTGTCCAGGTTTTTAAACGCGACGAGGTTTTCCTCAACAACATAAACCGAATCCTCATGGGAAAAAGGAACGGAGAAGTCGAACGTATTCTCACCGTTCAACTTCTCCGTGGGGGAAGCTTCAAAATAAGGACAGGATTTCGGGTTATCGTTAGAGAGGATAGCTAACAGCTTTTCGTCCTGCCCAAAAACCCAGTGCAAGATCAATCACCCCTCTTAGATTAGATTCATTATTATAAAAAATTTTCCAATACTATAAAAATCTATTTGGAAATTGTTTGACAATCCCTTCCGTAAATGCATCAGCCATTTCTAAAGCTTGCAACTCTATTTTATCGTATGTTGCTATATCTGTTGTGTAATTTTTATTGAGCCTGGCAACAGCTTCAGCTTTGGTCAAGGCAAGGTGTTCATGAAGCATTTTTTTGAACATTTCCTCAGACCAGTAAGGATTAATACTGTTGAGATATGCGGCGATTTCATCTGCATTTGCATACCATTTCTTTTCTAGATCCGCAGCCAATTTACTGTTTCCTGCTTTAGCAGCTTTAACAAGTTGTGCGGCAATCACCAGGTGTTCTCTCATCAAGCTTTCAAACTTGGATGCTTTCTCTTCCCCATAATAAGGTTTTAACAGTGCTGCCATATCTGTAGGGTTACGAAGTAGACGCTTGGTGGTAGGTTCCAGGTCTTTAAGATTCTCTGCTATGCTGATGATCGTCATCCTCGTCCAAGCTACATGTTGTTCCCAAACCATACGCATGTTGCTCTTTAAATCATCTTCTGCTTTACTAATTCCGTTTGTTTTTGCATTTGTATTTTTTATACATACAACATGCCCTGCAACAAGTTGGTTGGGGACTATCCCTGGATTGTCCCCAATAATAGCATCCACGGTTGTGCCATATCGTTGAGCCAACAGCCATAAAGTGTCACCGGATTGTATTGTATAAGAGAATGTTCCTACTGGACATAAAGACATTTTTTCCACTCCTTGGGTATTTTTTAATATAAAGTATGAATTCACCATCTAGAAAGTAACGTTTATTCAATAAGTTAATTTTTTATATTAAAAATCTATATCAAAAGAAAATTTAGATTCGCCCTTACAACCATTTCTCTTTAAAATCTACCCGGACGGTTGCATTAGCATTTGGAGCAAAAGTAATCACAGTCCCACCGGGATCGAGAGAAAAGAAGGTACTCGTTAGGTCAACGGTGTCCATGACTCGCAAAATGTTGGCTGTTACTAGAGCTTTCGCGTTGTCTATAATCAACACGTCACCAACGGAAAAGGACTTCGCGATATAGACCTGCCGGGTTCCCTTCATAACCTTAAAATAAGTCGCGGAACCGGAGAAGTTAGCAGTTAACACCGGAAAGACCTTCGCGGTTCCGTTGTTTGTAATCGTGGCAACATTATTTTCAATAAGGTAAGCCGTACTTGACACGTCAAGTGCCATGAGTTTATACCTGATGGCCACCCCGGACAGGTTGCTAGCGAAATTCATCGGTCATGTTGACAGTCTTACCAAAGCGCATAATATTGTTTTCCAGGCGGTTTAAATGATTCTCGATCACGGCATCGTTGAGGTCCTTCGTAATGAACTCAATGCCAACACCTTCCCCTTTCTCATCCAGGCCAAAGGCTCAGGTTTGTTTATCCGGATCGTAACCGTAGAAGGCTATATAAGCCAGGCGGAACTGCTCAATCTCACTGTTAACGTCTGACAGGGTTCGGTCGTAAGCATCGACCGAGTTCAGGACCTTCTCGGCATCGCCCTGCTGCTCCTCGTTGTTGGGGAATACTATTTTTGGAGCGAATGAAGTTCCTCAACGGCATTTCCGCTAAACGCTGACCGTAACGTTTGCGCAGGACATCCATCCGCTGGTTCACATTCACCACAAGGACATCTCCCAGCATGGGCACAATGTCGCCTTTGTCGCTACGTTTCAACATCAGCGATTGCCCCGCCTCAGGCAGAAGGCTCGCAATTCCCACCGGGGTGATACTCGGCAACTGGGCTAACGCCGTCCGCAGTTCAGCCTGCCCGTCCTCGGACAATTGCTTTTCCAGCGCCACCCCAAGTTCGTAACGCAGAGCGTCAACCAGGAAAAGGGCTACGCGGCGGCCACTCTCCAGGAGCTTCGGCGCAATCAGCTGGTCAAACAAATCAACATTGGCGAGTCCTCCCGCCGGAGGCCACCCGGATTTTTCAAGATGGCGTACAAAAATGTCATGAACTTTGCCGGCCAGGTGCTGATAGCGGCTGCGGGCCTGCTCAACCGGTTCTTCCAAAGTCGCCCGGGCATCAAGGCAATCGCCGGCAGCCGGTGTAGGAGTCAATGAGCATTTCCTGACTGTGCACGTGGTCCGGGAGCTGACGGTCATAGTCTTCACACGCCTCAACCAGCTTGAGCGCCGCCCGGATCACCGCCCACTGAGCCTGGTTTTCGCCTTTTCCGGTCCACACCGAACGCGCGCGACAGTCCAGGACAGCGCGAACGACGTCGGTATCTCCCCTGTTCAGCGCGCCCACAGCCTGCTCCAGAAAACAGCGCTCCTCAAAGGGAAAAGTGTCACGTACGCCTAGATCCTCAATTCCTTTGCAATGGGCAGGCAGGTCGAGCTCTTTTTCGACGGCTTCCGCCCGTTCGATGTAAATTGCCTGGGTCCGGCGGTCGTTGCGAAGGCGTTCGCAAAGGTCTTCAACCAGAGGTTTGGTTAACCTAGTTCCTTCAGCGTCTGCAAAGCGGCTTCGCGGCTTTCAATACTACTTTCGCTGGCATCGTTGACCGGGATTTCATCGGTTGCCAGCTTAAGACATAACTCATGGTAGCGGCGCTCCGGGTCGTAAACCACCAAAACCCCGTTTTGTTTCATGCGTTCTGTTAACCTGTCTTGGATAAAAGCCTTTATGGTATGCATGGCTTGTCCTCATTTACTATAACCTTCTGGCTAGTTCTTTATAAATGTTTTCCCTGGTTCCCACCAGGGCAATAATTATTAATCTACCTTCCTCGTCTATATAGTAGATAACACGATATTCCACACCTCTAAATTTGCTATGTTGAGAGCGGAGTTCTTTAAACGAACCAGATAGCTTCTCATTTTTATATGGATCTTCTGCGATCTCGTAAATCTGACCGTATATGAAATCTCTGAGAGTAGTTTCCATTTTTTTTAGATCTTTAACGGCACCTTTGGATAACCGGATTTCATAATTTTTCTTCATTCTCAATACTCCTGATGGCATCTTCCAAAGGAACAGTTTCCTCTTTAAGCCTTTCTTCCAATAATCTATCAAAGGCTTTATTAAAAGCAGCCTTTCGTTCAAGAAGTTTGGCTTTAAGTTCTTCCCCGCTATAACCTAAATCTATTAAGTCCTTCGTAATTAAATCTTCCATCTCATCAAGAATGGTAATTTCCTTTACCTTCAACTCTTCACCATCAATATAAAACTTTAGCCTGGTACCTTCTTTCCAATTGAATTTTTCACGAATTTCTTTTGGGACTGTGACTTGGCCTTTTGATGTTAAAGTTGTGTATTCCAAAACAGTTCCCCCCTCTATAGCGGTAATACCGTAATACTGTAATAATATTTTATCGCAAAAGAATATAAAATAAAATCATTTCTTCCTGCGGCGGCGGGACTTCTGGCGAAGCCTACCGGCGACCTCGCCCACCTCTTTCAGTTTCGGCTCGACGAAGTCATTGACGCAGGCGTAGAGCATCTGATCGGTTAGGCGGTGGTAGTAGAGCCAAAGGGTGTAAAAACCCGATGCCGTGGAAAGTGGCCAGTAAATTGGGGCCTGGCGGCGGCTTTTGGAATAATCGCGTTCGATGCTATGTGCCTGTTCCGGCGTGAAGCCAAAGGCCTTGGCGACATACTGCTCGCTCTGCTCGTCCCAAAGGCAGGTTTTATCGAAAGACAACTGGTCGTAGCTGCCACAGAGAATTTTAATCTTTGCCGGCACCAGGAATTCCTGGAACGGTTCATGGTTTCGGTATGCCTCCCGGCGGCGCACCACCGCCGCCGGGCTCGCTTCTTTGCAGTAAACTCCCGCAGCATCTCCTTATCACCGGGCATGGGTTCCGCACAGACCACATTGGATTTGTTTATCCGTGGCCCGCTCCTGGGATTTGACACCCTGTGTTTGCCAGCTCCGCTGCGCCCGCATGAAAGCGGTCCGGAAGAAAAGGTAACTGTTATGATAATGCCTGTGCAGAGACCTTCTTCAGCACTATAAAGTGTGAGCTGCTTTACCATAAACGCTACATGACAAGGGATGAGGCCCAACAGGACAACTTTTGGTACATAGAAGTGTTTTACAACCGTAAAAGAAGGCATCAAGCCCTGGGACACCTTTCACCAGCCGCATTTAAACAAAGCTACTTAGGGCAAAAGGCGGCATAATAAAATTGGAAATAATGAAATTTTAGCAAAACTTCGATTCAGGGAGAAGAACCTAACTCTGGACTTTCTGTTTTATCGGGAAAACCCTAAACAGCAAGGTCTCCGAGATCGGAGACCTTTTTATTTTTGCTCTATATGTATTTATTTTTATAATCTTTTAAAACTAATAAACTTTGTCTATGACAAGAGCCTTTACACTGGTCAGGTTCAATTCCTTGTATTTCACACTTAATTTCTATCACCTTCGTGAAATCACCATAATCTCTAACCTTGTAAAGAACGGTTACTGTCTTTCCAATATGATCGCAATCCATTTGCACGCTTTCGCTGTATATTTTCACCAAAACACCTCCCCCTCGTTTCCCAACACTTCGACAAAGAGGAGGCTTGTCCTTTTCGACATCACAGACCTAATAAATGTTGCCGGTCCTAAGAAAAAACGGTGTAACTGTACGGAGCAAGAGAATTGC
>ENA-UOOH01000577-UOOH01000577.1-fermentation-metagenome-genome-assembly--contig:-NODE-577-length-41038-cov-74.050143_pt1 | contig 41038 bp, 38 predicted proteins | sample MGYA00245778_ERZ724025 | MGnify/ENA primary metagenome ERZ724025 (study PRJEB28704, sample SAMN03018313) | fermentation metagenome | biome: anthropogenic terrestrial biome; feature: soil; material...
GAATCATCATTCTTTATTTAATAGCTCGAGTAAGATCTCGCGGGTGCGTTTGGGGTCGGCTTTACCGCCTGAAGAACGCATTACCTGCCCCACAAACCAGCCTAACAGGCTCTCTTTGCCTGCCCGGAAACTGGCAACTTCAGCAGAAGCACCAGCTAAAATACCTTCAATCTGTTTACGCAGGGCGTCACTGTCTGCGATCAATCCCAAACCTTCATCATCGACAATTTCTGATGGTGACTTGCCGGTTTCTTCCACTTTCTTGAGCAGGCTCTTGCCGGTGGCGGCGTTGATCTTGCCTTTATCCACCATGCTGATGATCTCTGCCAGGTTTTCGGGTTTCAAAACCAGCTGGTCAGCGGTTTTACCCAGGTCATTCAAAAGCCGGGAGAGGTCGTTCATCATCCAGTTGGCGGCTGTTTTAGCTTCTCCTGCATATGCAGCAACTGCGGCTTCATAATAATCGGACAAGCTGCGCTCGCTGGTTAAAATTTCGGCATCGTAGGCTGAAAGCTGATATTCCTGTTCAAAGCGCGCCCGTCTTGCAAGAGGCAGTTCCGGCAACCTTGCAATAACGGCATCAATTTCTTCGGTGCTCAGCACTACAGGTAACAAATCGGGCTCGCGGAAGTAGCGGTAATCGGCTTCGGTCTCCTTGGAGCGCATCTTGGTAAGCTTACCGCGATCGGCATCCCAATCGAGCGTATAGGATTCCACTTTTCCACCCGATTCTACCAGTTCGATCTGGCGTTTGGCTTCTTCACCGATCGCCTGGCGTACTGAATCGATCGAGTTGACATTTTTGATCTCGGTTTTGGTATTCAAAACAGTAGTGCCCCGTTCGCGGATGGAGACGTTTGCGTCACAGCGCAGGTGACCACGCTCCATATCGGCTTCTGAGACGCCGATCCACCGCAATAGTTGGCGCAGACGGATCAGGTATTGGGCAGCTTCATCGCCTGAGCGCAAATCTGGTTCAGTCACCATCTCTACCAAGGGGACACCACAGCGATTGAAATCGAGCAACCGCACGCCGCGCTCAGTCTTGGTCTTGCCGGCATCTTCCTCGAGATGCAGGTTGTGGATGCGTACCCGGCGTGTCTCGCCATTTTCCAGGGGCAGATCGAGGTAGCCGCCTCTGCCGATCGGCTGGTCAAACTGGGAGATTTGATAGCCTTTGGGCAGATCAGGGTAGAAATAGTTCTTGCGATCAAAATAAGATTTGGTGTTGATCTGAGCATGCATCGCAGCCGCCAAAATTGCGCCTTTATGAACCGCTTCGGCATTCAAAACTGGTAACACACCGGGCAGACCGCTGCAGACCGGGCAAATATTGGTATTCGGTTCGGCTTCCCAGGAATCGGCTTTGCAGCTGCAAAAAATCTTGGTTTCAGTATTCAACTGGATATGGGTTTCCAATCCAATGATCACTTCGTAATCTTTCATGCTCTCACCTCACCTTGCAGCACCTGTGGGCGCACCTTACGCCAAGCATCGTCTGCGGTCAATTGCTCATAGGCATTCCCAATGCGCAAAATCATCTCTTCGCGGAAATCGTTTCCGATCAACTGGATACCAATGGGCAGACCATTCTCGTCCAGACCGCCAGGCATTGTCAGGGCAGGCACACCGGCATGGTTGCTGGCGACCGTCATTTGGTCGGAATACTGCATGAGGACCGAATTGCCATAGACAGCTTTACGCTTGAAGGCAGTGGTGGCAGTTGTAGACGTGAGCAGAGCGTCAAGGCGGTAAGCACCTTGTGGGTCAAAGGCGTGCTCGAAGTCGCTGCGGATCATGGAGCGCACTTTCAGCGCTTTCTGGTAATAGGAAGAAGCATGTTCAGCAGCCGATACATACATCCCCATCAGGATGCGCAGTTTCGGTTCCAACCCAAAACCTTCTGCCCGGCTGCGACGGTAGAGCTCATTCAGGTCTTCCACAGCTTCTGGTGTGCGGTAACCATATTTGACACCATCAAAACGGTGCAGGTTTGAGGCTGCTTCAACCCGCGAGATCACAAAATAGGCGGGAATGCCATAACGCGTGTTGGGCATAGGCACGTTTTCAACGATCTCTGCCCCGGCTTTGGCAAGTGTTTCTGCTGCTCTCAGTACAGCTTCACGGACCCCTTTTTGGATCGGCTCGCTGTGCAGTTCGCCGCTCTCCAAATCGGGATAGTAGACAGCTTCATAATCGGGGGAAAGCCCGATGCGCAAGCCCTTCACGTCTTGCTCGAGCGCACCCAGATAATCGTCGACCGGGAGGGTGGAGGAAGTGCTGTCTTTGGGGTCGTTGCCTGCCATCACCTGGAGCATCAGGGCAGAATCACGCACATTCCGGGAGAGTGGTCCGGGGCAATCCAGCGAGGAGGCAAAGGCGATCAAACCCAGGCGTGAAACCCTTCCGTAACTGGGCTTCAACCCGACCACACCGCAAAAAGCTGCCGGCTGGCGGATGGAGCCGCCAGTGTCGGTACCCAGCGAGAGGGCAACTTCCTGGGCGGCAACGCTGGCTGCCGAACCACCCGATGATCCACCGGGAACATACTCGGTATTCCAGGGGTTGCTGGTGGAGGGTTGAAAAGCACTGGATTCATTGGAAGAGCCAAAAGTAAATTCATCCAAGTTGACTTTACCCAGAACGATAGCGCCGGCATCTACCAGGCGCTGCACTGCTGTGGCGGTGTACGGCGGGACGAAATTGGCAATGATCTTTGACGCGGCTGTTGTGCGCGTACCTTCGACGCAAAAAATATCCTTTACCGAAAGCGGTACGCCTGCCAGCAAACCCGGCTCATCTCCATTGGCGATCTTTTGATCAACTTTTTCCGCTTGCTCAATTGCCTTATCCTGCGTGACCTGGATAAAAGCGTGAACCTTGCTTTCCTCTATTGGGTCGAGCTCACCGGGGTTGAGAGAGCCCGAAACGCCATCAACCGCTCTGATTTGTTCAAGTGCAGCCTGTGCAAATTCTGCGGCTTTAACCTCTCCAGTGCGGACTTTATGGGCGACTTCAAAAGCACTTAATTGAGTCAGGCTCATTTTGCCCCCTTTACATCCGGTACAACGATCATGCCGTCCTCGGTTTCAGGCGCCAGCGCGATGATCGCTTCAGGATGGGCAAAAGGCTTCCATTCATCCGGGCGGGGTGGCAAACCTTTCGGTTCCAACCCGTGCAAAGAAGGCTCTACATCTTCCGGGAGAGGGATCTGGCTGAGAGCTTCAACCGAAGCGAGCTGATGGTTCATTTCCTCAAAAAGGTAGGTGCTTTCTTCGGCGGTCAATTCGAGGGCTGCCAACCCTACCAGTTTTTCAAATAATTCGGGACTAATGCGTTTTGTTGTCATAGGCAATTCCTTGGTTTATACTGGCAAAATTATACCGTATCGGCAATGACAAAAACGGAACGAGATCATCTCGTTCCGTTAAGACTATTTACTCAATAAAATTTAGTTGACTTTGGTGTCGTCAGGGTAGCCGACCATGGCTTCTTCGATCTTCGCCATCACTTCATCGGTCAACAGGGGAACTACGTCGAGTGCTTTGAAGTTTTCTTCCAACTGACTCAGCTTACTTGCGCCGGTGATCACCGTACTGACATGGGGGTTTTTCAAAATCCAGGCTATGGACATTTGCGGCAGACTGACACCCAATTCATCGGCAATATGTGCCAGGTTCTCGACAGCCTGTCTGCGTGCTGGGTCACTGAACATTTCCTGAAGCCATTCGTAACCTGGCAAAGTAGCCCGACTGCCTTCCGGGAAAGCGCCACTGCGGTATTTACCGGTCAACATGCCGGATTTCAACGGGCTCCAGGTGGTGGTGCCCAACCCAAGTTTGCGGTAAAGAATATCGTATTCTTCTTCGACCCTCGTGCGATGGAGCAGGTTGTATTCTGGTTGCTCCATGGTTGGACCGATCAGGTGATTTTTCTTGGCGATTTTTGCCGCTTTCAGGATTGATTCCGCAGGCCATTCGGAAGTGCCCCAGTAGAAAGCCTTTCCTTGATTGATGACATGGTTAAAAGCGCGCACGGTCTCTTCAATGGGAGTTTCGGGGTCAGGTCGATGGGCATAAACCAGGTCAACGTGATCGAGCCCAAAATTACGCAGCGAGCGGTCCACACCTTCAACGATGTGTTTAAAACTCAAACCGGTCTCATTGGGTGTCTTGCCGCCCCAGAAAATTTTGGTCGAGACCAGGTATTCTTCCCGCTTCCAACCTAACTCGCGCAAGGCTTGCCCCATGATTTGTTCCGATTGCCCCTTGACATAGCCTTCAGCGTTGTCAAAAAAGTTTACACCGTGATCCCAGGCGGCAGACATTAATTGTTTTGCATGTTCGACATCAATCTGGTTGTGATAGGTGACCCAGGAACCAAAAGAGAGTTCCGAGACCTTCAGACCAGATTTTCCTAAATGACGATAGTTCATAATCACTCCTTTTTTATTCAGATTATAGGGGTTTGCCGCTGGGATGCACGGAAGTGTAGAGGGGTTGGACGGGGAACGGTCGATGTCTGCTCCGTAGAGAAGGAATTTTGTCATCGAGAGCCTCTTTTACGAAGTATCCTCGTGGTTGAACCATTAAGATCCTTCGCTTCGCTCAGGATGACAGATAATATCAATTTCGTTGACGATTAAATCAGACCATGATATTATTTCTAACCTGACGCCCCCATCGTCTAGCGGCCTAGGACGTGGCCCTCTCAAGGCCGAAACCGGGATTCGAATTCCCGTGGGGGCATTATTTTTTTTCCTGAAACTTTAATCCAATTTGCAGGTTAATCAATTTGTAGCATAATGAACACCTCAGATAATTATGAAATCACCTATCCACGTCTCAACTTTCGCAGAAAAGCAGTAAATCTTTTCGCGAGGGGATTGTTACGTTTGCTCGCGCGTCCAACCATAAGCGGATTGGAGAATATTCCGGCTGAAGGTCCCGTGATTTTAGCTGGAAACCATGTCTCTACTCTTGAACCGCTTCTGATGGCAGTTTATCCAAAAAGGCTGGTGGAATTAGTTGGAGCTGGTGATATGCCCTTTGAGGGTCTGATTGATCAACTGGTAGATTTTTATGGTTTCATCCCAATCAATCGCGGTATCCTGGACCGGGACGCAATGAACAAGGCTTTGGGTATTCTCAAGCAGGGCGGGGTCCTGGGAATTTACCCAGAGGGCGGAACCTGGAATCCTGGTCGTATGAAAGCCCAGGTCGGGGTTGCATGGTTGAGCCATAAGGGACAGGCACCTGTTGTGCCAATCGGATTCAGCGGTTTCCGTAACGGGTTAGCCAGGGCTCTCAAGTTGAAGAGACCGAAAATTGAAATGAGGGTGGGCACACCAATTCCCGCACTCCAGGTGGAAAATGATGACCGACCAATTAAGGATGTCTACCAGGAATATGCCGACTTAGTCCTGGAAAGAATCAAGAGCCTGGTCGATCCCGCTGATGTAATACTGGTGCCTGTTCAAAGCGATTATGAACTGCATGCAGGTATCGAAAACGAAAATGGTTCAGTTGAAGAAGCACAGATTGCGGGTTCAGATGCCTTGGCAGAATTCCTGTTTATACCAGTCATGCTGGATTCCCTGGCAGTCAATTTAAAGAAGCCAGTACAACCTCTGTATCCGACTGAACAGCATAGGCAAAACCAACAATTTTCCAAAGCTTTGACTGGGGTGTTCGAGGTTTTGGCTGTTAATCCGGGTTTCTTAACCTATCGATTGGGCTTTGAGCGAGGTCGCCAGGCGGAAAACGCAATGAGGGATCTTTTGCAGATGTTGGAACGCGTCCAGAAGTCAGGGAAAACGATCATCCTGGATGCGAGCACCAAATCGAGGTTTGCTTCTGGTCGGGTTGAAGAAAAATCCCAGCAATACCGCATCCTGCCTGATTAGCTAATCCTTTTTACGAACAATCAGACTTTTTAATATCTCTGATATTCAACTGCAAAGATTGCCTGCCCTGGTAAGAGTTGATCTCAAAAGCATAAGCGATATCAACATACGCCGGCATATCCTGGATCCACTGACCCTGGTTGAAGGCGATTGCGTCAAATTGATGCATTCCCGTACCCAGAGTTAGTTTGAGGTGGCGCCCGTCACCGACGCAATAAGCCTTCGCCACACGGCAATTGCGACTGCAGAAGAGTGCGTCCGGGTTGTGGGTGCCGGTCGGCTCCAGCTGGGCTATATCCGAAAGGATGCCCGGGATGTGCTCGGGTTTTAGCTTGTCGAGATTGATATCGTAATCAATCGACAATTCGGGTGCCAGCTCCATTCCAGATAAACTCGTGCAAGCGATCTGGGTGATCCGTTCTCTGAAAGGCTCCAGTTTGCTAATTTCAAAACTGAGACCAGCTGCCATGGCATGTCCGCCATAGTGGTCCAGCAGATCGGCGCACTGATCGAGCGCTTCGACGATGTTGAACTCGGGGATTGTCCGGCAGGAGGCTTTGACCATGCCGTTCTCGAGCCTGCCGACGATAGCGGGTTTGTAAAAGCCTTCCGTGACGCGCCCGGCTGCCAGACCAATCACGCCTTCTTCGTAATCCTCAGCGATTGAGATGATGATCGGCGTTTCCGGATCTGAAACATTAACCTCAGCCACCACGCGATCCTGAATGGCGTGCATGATCTCTTTGCGCTGGCTGTTGTAATTGTCCAGTTGCTGGGCAAGAGCGCCGGCGCGGAAAAGGTCTTTGGTGGTTAGCAGCTCGAAGGCAGCCAGTGCGGAATCCATGCGCCCAGCGGCATTCAGCCGGGGACCAACACCAAAGCCAAGGTGACCGGCGTTGAGCTGGTCGATCTTGATGCCTGAGGTCTGGATCAACGAGTAGAGCCCCTGCCTGTGAGTCTGACGCATCTGCTGCAAGCCAGCCTTGACCAGGGCGCGGTTTTCCCCATTGAGGGGGGCAATGTCGACCACTGTACCGATACTGACCAGGTCAAGCCACTGGCGATAGTCGACAGCGGGGTCAGGGAAAGCCATCAGGTAAGCCTTGGCAACTTTGTATGCCAGACCCACCCCTGCCAGCATTTTGTAAGGGTAAGGGTCACCAGGTTGATGCGGATCAATCACAGCGTCAGCCGCAGGCAATTCTTTTCCAGGAAGGTGGTGATCAGTTATGACGATCTTCATGCCCAATTGCTTTGCAAGGGCAACCTCTTCGTGAGCGCGGATGCCGCAATCGACACTGATAATGAGGTCGATGCCTTCCGAGGCAAGCTGCTGGATGGCATCGGGGTTGAGACCGTAACCTTCGTCGAAACGATTGGGAATGTAAACCCTGGGTGTGTGCCCAAGTTGATCGAATAGTTCGTAAAGCAGTGCGCTGGAAGTGACTCCATCGGTATCGTAATCGCCATAAATTGCGATGTTTTGATTGCTTTCAAGAGCCTCGCGGATGAGGGCAACCGCTTTGTCCATGTCTTTCAGGGAGAAAGGATTGGTATCAGTGGGCGACTCAGCACCCAGATAGGCACGAGCACTTTCAGCGTTGGTTATGCCCCGGTTAAAAAGCAGCTGTCGTAAGAAAGGAGTATATTCTGAGAGTTCACGGCTGATGTGAGGAGGTACAAGGGGTGAAATTTTCCAGCGTTTTGGTGTAAGGTGGTTGTTGTTTTCTGTCATGTTTCTTTTTGATTTATTGTACCCAAGAAATCTGGGAAAAGAAAAACATGACATGAGAAAATTTGGTCAGGTCAGTCGATTGCCCACATCTATAGAGGTTGACCCAACAAGTCAGTCTCTGCCCGAAGGGCAGATGAGGGTCATTGTTCTGTCCTCATCCGCCCCTTTCTATATTTACTGTATAGGGCTCACCGATTAATTAGCGGCAAATACACAAAATAGCCAATTAATCTTCCATAGATATCTATGTCCGTTCCTCCATCCCGGTCATGCATCCACGCAGAGAGGAAGTTATTTTTTCCTCCTGCCAAAGCAGGCAATTGCCTGTCGGCCTGATACCTGGGGCCCATAATTCCAAAAGGTTCCTCCAGCGTTCCATTTGTGCGCGCGAATCTCGAGAAGATCTGATACTCGCCGCCTACGACCTTGTCCATCCAAGCTAACAAGTATTTATTCCCAGCATGGTTACAGGCGATAGATGCTTCTACCTGTAGGCTCGGAGTGTCATCCACTAACACAACTGAACCGAGAACCGCTTCCCCGCTCAAGTATCGCGCATATATGGCGAAATCTGCTTCGCCTGTCCCCTGGTCTGATTGCCAGGTTACCAGGTATTGGTCCGCAACCCTGCAGGCTGCCACCGCTGGTTTTTCCTCCAGATCGGGCCAACCAGCAATGGTGAACTCTCCGATCTGATAAGGATCCCCTCCAAGCAGGGGTATTCCCTGTCCATTTAAACGTATGCCCATAATGTTCAGGTTGCCAAAACCCATATCCACATCCCAGGTTACCAGGTATTCGTTACGCGCCAAATTGTAAGCGATATCGGAATCATCCCTATATTCACTGCCTGATGAAATGGTAAAACCATCTCCCGGCGGAAATCCTCCTGACCCAAAAATCCTCCGTGCGCTAATGTAGCTTGGCTGCCCAATAGGCTCGCTTGTCCAACTCACCAGAAATTCCTGTTGACTCTGTGCATATGCAACGCTTGGTTTTCTCTGGTTGCTCGTCCAGGTGCAAATGCCAAAATCGAGTAAGCTGGCACTTGGACCATCCCAGGGGATAAAACGTCCGTTGATATCCCAATCGCTGTCGTTCCCATGATAGTCATAAGCGAATACAACCAGGTAACGGTCCATGAGCGGGTCATAAGCAACAGATGGGTTGGATTGATTATAAGGATTGCTTGCCACCAGGAAGGTGGACAGCAAACGCCCATCCCCTGATATCCTTTGGGCATAAACATCAACGACATCGCCTGGAGCTATGTGATCCCAAACGACCAGGTATTCATTATGAACAGAATTGTAGGCAATATCAGGAGCCCAGTCGTCCCCATTGAGATCTGAAATAACGATAACTGGTCCTAAGCCACCGCCAGTAATTGAATTTGCTTGACTGGAAGTAAACATGGTGCCCCCTAGCATGCCTAGTACCAGCAGCATTAAGACCTTTTTGAGCCAAAAAGCTTTTCTGGTTATGTTACCATCTCCTTTCAAACATTTTTGCACGCACCTTCCTGAAGGTTGTGGTAACGTGCGTTGGACAATTGCGAATAATCGCCCTTGAGGCGCTCGCTTGTATTTCGAATGGATGGGTGGATATTATCAGTATACAGACAAAAAACTGCTATAGCAAATATAACCGGATATGAGAGAGCGTTCAGTTAACCGATACTGCTGAAGACTGATATTAGGAGGGGTATAGGGTGAAAATAGCTAATGCTTGGGTTTGTTATGTTTTTTATAGTCATCAAATCGAGAAAAGGTGAAGGGGATCAAATGAGAGAATGCAGATCTTGAAAAGTTAGTGTAAAGGATAGTCGATGAGATGCAGGAAGCCAATTCTCCAAATTTTCCTCAATTTATATGCGATAAAATTGCCCTATGACATCTTTGGAGCCTTCCCTTAAATCTTCTTATTACCTGCTCAACCCTGAAGTTGCGAAGGCGAAACGCTTTGGTCAGCCGATAGTTGCCCTGAAATCCACTGTAATCACTCATGGTTTGCCCCAACCCCAAAACCTTGAACTTGCCAGGGCGATGGAGTCAATCGTCCGTGAGGGGGGCGCATTTCCTGCCACGATCGCCCTTATGGACGGCAAGGTGAAAGTTGGGTTAAGCGATGTTGACCTGGAAAACCTGGCTAAGGCTGAAAGCCCCCGCAAGATCAGCCTGCGCGATTTTGGGATAGCCCTCGCTAAAAAGGAGACTGGCGGCACTACTGTTGCTGCAACCATGTTCGTAGCTGAGAAGCAGGGTATCCAGGTTTTTGCCACCGGTGGAATTGGCGGTGTGCACCGCGGAAATTCGATGGATGTTTCAACGGACCTGGTACAGCTTGGGCGCTGCCCTGTATTGGTGGTCTGCGCTGGTGCCAAGGCAATTTTGGATCTGCCGGCAACCATGGAATACCTGGAAACCCAGGGTGTGCCTGTGATTGGTTATAAAACCAACGAACTACCTGCATTTTATTCAACTTCGAGCGGAATCAAGTTGAAAGCACGAGTCGATTTCGCCGAAGAAGCTGCTAAAATTGCCAAAGCCCAATGGGAATTGGGTATTAAAAGCGGTGTTTTGCTGGTAGTGCCTCCGCCTGAAGAACTGGCGATTGAGCACGAAATCGTCGAAGGTTGGATCGAACTGGCTCTGGCGCGAGCTGAAAAGGATGGCATCCGCGGTAATGCGATAACACCCTATCTGCTCGAAAGGGTTAGCAAGCTCAGTGAAGGTCAAAGCATGCAGACCAACATAGCCCTGCTGCAGAACAACGCCCGGGTGGCAGCCGAAGTGGCGGGTTACCTCGCAGCTGGATTGCCAGAAAAACAATTAATTTAAGGAGTGTGGGTTGGCAAAGGAGTCGCGCTGGGTATGGGGGTGTTTGTGCGCGTAGGCGTGTTGCTGGGAGTGAGTGTCGGCGTTGGTGTGATGGTTGGGGTGGCAGTTGGCGGATTACCCAACACACGGAAATACCCACTCATGATCCATTCGGTTCCAATAAAAAACTGTAATTGATATTGACCCGGCAGCCACTCTTCTGGAGGTAATTCCAGGCGGCTTACCCCGTATCCACCACTCTGTCCCTGCCAGATGCCGACGTTATATTTTATTATTTCGCCATCCCGTACCCAGACTTCCGTCCACTGGATGCCGTTAGTCATCTGGTTGTAACTGAAACTGCCAAAGATCACCTCCAGCGGATTTTCGAACTCGTTTGCAGGGTCAATCGGCTGCAGATCGTCATCGACTTCAGTTGAAAATTTGATCGTACTGAAAACATAGTCGTTCTGCGGTGTGCCGATCGCTTCAAACTGGTCGATAATCTCACCGGGAAGCGAAGGTGTGTTGGTGACCGAAGGGGTATTAGTGATAGTTGGTGTAAGTGTTATGGTCGGTGTCAGAGTGATCGTGGGGGTGAGCGTGATGGTGGGTGTTAGTGAAGGGGTCAGGGTTGGTGGAAAATAACGGTAGGCGAAGCCTTCACCCCAGCGCAGGGAAGCATAAGCAAAAAGACCAAGGGCAATTGCACCGGCAATCAGGCGGATCGATAATTCATATTGCTGGCGCTTTTTGTAGAAGAACGGTAATTTTTTTCCGATTTGAATTGCCTTACGGGCGCGCAGAAACATAATCACTGCGGCAATGGCAGCCATTATGGCAATCACAATCACTGTAGAGCGAATATCAACGTTCACTTTTTTGGATTATAGCAGTTATCGCTAAAAAAGAATCAGGGGACATTCAAGTTCTCATTTTTTTTGGAAGTGAAGAGGAGGGGTGATATATTATTTACGAGAAAGGATGGAACTATGGAAAATAAAATCGATGAATTTATCAAAAAATACCCTGAAGAACAGCAGGTTTTCCTGGAAAAGGTAAAAGAAATCGCCCTGGGAGTGGACCCAACTCTGGAGCAAACGATCAGTTACGGAATTCCCACACTCAAAAAGAACGGAAAGATGGTTTTGCATTTTGCACCTTCAAAAGCGCATCTGGGTCTCTACCCCGGGTCAGCAGCTATCGTTCATTTTGAAGATCGTTTGAAGGATTATAAAACCCGGAAAGGCACCATCCAGATTCCGTATACTGAACCGTTGGACCATCATCTGATCGAAGACCTTGTCCGTTATAACCTGGAGCGTGCGACTAAAGAATAGCTTGTAAGCCATTTCAGGATCAGATGACCAATAGATGTTAATGGTCTAACAACGCACGGTCTTTCAATCTTCATCACAATAGAAATACTTCCATCAGTTGCTCAACACGAGTTTGCGTGAGGGCACATCCTTTCTAAACGCCAGGTGTTAAATCTGATAAAATTGGCGTTTGTACCAATGTAAATACAAAGCGAAGATTGGATCTGATCATGACCTCAACACCCAAGGATCTCCTTGAAAATACCATATCTGCCCGCCAGGCCAGGCACGCTTGGTATTTTTATGATTTCGGCAACTCAGCTTATGCTGCTGTAATTCTTCTGGCAGTTTTTTCTGCTTATTTCAAAAATGTAATCGTGGGCGGTGCACAAGGCACCCGTTTGTGGGGCTGGTCCGTAGGCATTGCTGCCATCGCTGTGGCAGTTATGTCACCCATCCTGGGCGCTATCGCGGACTCCTCGCGGTCCAAGAAACTTTTCCTCTTCATCTTTACTGCACTTTCTGTAATTTTCACCGCGTTGCTTTTTTTCGTCGGACCGGGCGATGTGGTGATGGCCATGGTTTTCTTCATTATGGCAGAAATTGGCTATCGCGGAGCACAAGTCTTTTACGATGCGTTGTTGGTGGATGTCTCGACGCCTGAAACGATCGGCTACATCTCTGGTAAAGGCTGGGCAATTGGAATGTTGGGCGGGATCGTTACACTTCTAATTGCCGTAGTTCCCATGAAACTGATCGGCAACTCTTTCATTCCCTACACCTTCCTTCTCACCGCGCTCATTTACGCCCTCTCGTCTTTACCGACCTTCTTTAGAGTCAAAGAACTCAGCCCGGTAGTTCCAGTTCCTGAAGGGGAGACACTCCTTTCAATCGCCTTCAAGCAATTGACAATAACTTTCAAAGATATCCGCAATTACAAAGAATTCTTGCGCTACATGGTCGCCTTCCTGATCTACAACGATGGGATCATGATGTTGATGGATTTTGCTGCCATCATTGGCGGGACCCTGTTTGGGCTCAACCAGGTGCAGCTTATCATTTTCGTCATCATTATCCACATCACTGGTGCCCTTGGCGCACTCTTTTTTGGCAAAATTTCTGATGAGAAGAGCAGCAAGCGTTCGATCATCTATTCGCTGTTGATCCTGATCGCCTCGTTGACTGCCCTCTTCCTGGTCAAGGATATGATTGGTTTCTTTGTTGTGGGCGCTTTTGCCGGTTTTTCACTTTCCGGCGCACAAGCGGTCAGCCGTACCATGGTCAGTCAATTGGCGCCAGAAAGCAAGACCACCGAGTTTTATGGCTTCCTTTCAGTTGCCGGGCGCACATCAACCTTTGTAGGACCCTTTGTATTCAGTACCATCTCTTATAGGGCGTACAATTTCTATATCAACCAGGGAATAGCAAAACTGGCAGCAGAACAAGCCGGTCAATATTGGGGAATCGGCTCGATCCTCGCATTTCTGGTTGTCGGTCTTTTGATCCTGCTATCGGTACGGGATGTTACTGCTAACAACCCTATGGAGTACAATCAGAAGAAAGTTTAGAGGTCAAATGAAGGTATTAATCACGGGTGGAGCAGGATACATTGGCAGTACGATTGCATCAGTTTTACTCGATAACGGACACACACCGGTAATTCTGGATTCTCTTGTAACTGGCAGGCGCGAATTCGTCAAAGATCGAATTTTTTACGAAGCGGATATTGCCGACCGTGCCATGGTTAGAAGGGTATTTTCAGACCATCCTGACATCCAGGGGACAATTCATTGCGCTGCCCTGATCGTGGTACCCGAATCTGTTGCCCGCCCTTACGATTACTACCGCGAAAACGTGGTCAAATCGATGGAATTTTTTAAGACCCTGGCTGACCTGGGTTACCCCAAGGTGGTTTTCAGCTCCTCCGCCGCGATTTATGACGTAGTTCCAGGTTTTATGGTCACCGAGGATTCGCCTTTACGACCCTTGAGTCCCTACTCCCGTACAAAATTTATGATGGAAATGATCCTGAAGGATTTTTGTGCAGCTTATGGCATGCAAGGGATCGCCTTACGTTACTTTAACCCGATTGGTTCTGACCCCAAGATGCGCACAGGGCTACACATCCAACACCCCAGTCACCTCATTGGTAAACTGGTTGAAGTATCGCAGGGGCGGGAGTCTGTCTTTAATCTGACCGGTGTCGATTGGCCTACCCGTGATGGTTCGGGCATTCGCGATTATCTGCACGTCTGGGATCTTGCTTTGGCTCACCTGAAGGCAATCGAAAACTTTGACAAGGCGATTGCCGAAGGCTCTGAGGATGATGTGGATTTCACAGTCATCAACCTGGGGACCGGCAAGGGCGTCACTGTAAAAGAATTTTTAGCAGCGTTTGAAAATGTAGTCCGGAAAGAGTTACCTGTTTCCATCCAGCCACCCCGCCCCGGTGATGTGGCTGGAGCCTATGCCAACTCCGATAAAGCCAAACGGCTGTTGGGTTGGAAAGCCCAGAAGACTATTGAAGAAGGCATCGCGGACGCCCTGAAGTGGGGCGAGGTCCGCGACACCATCATTCATTACTAAAAGTTATTCCTCGGCGAAAATTCCTTTGAGATTTTCCATTTCAACCGGGATGGAATAATGTTCGTGCCATATTTTCCAGACATCTTTTTCATGGATCAAGACAAAGGTAAACCTGTTCTTGATGGACTCAATTGGCACGCCCCGCGGGTTCATTCTCGTAAAGATGGTATATCCATTTAGCACCGCAAGCTTTTCCTCCTGCAGCATCCGTACATCGGTAAAAACCGGGTGATTATAGTCTTCGCCCATCCACTCGAACCAGCCCTCAAAACTCTTTCGCAATTGCGTCTTATCAAACTCCCATTGATCCCAGGTATCGAATTGGCGCGCATCTTCGTCATAGAGTTCCATCAACGCGTCAATATCTTTGTGCTCAACAGCATCAATATATTTTTGTAAGATATCCAGCGGTTCCATTTTCACATCGTCTCATTCTGATCGTTATACAATAACAACCAGGAAATTCCAAACGGATCTTCCAATCTGCCATAAAGTGAAGCAAAGAAGGTCTTCATAGGCTCTTCCTTAACATTTGCACCTTCACGAACAAAATTGTTCCAGACTTTGGAAAATTTTTCTTTGTTGTCGGTTGCCCAGGAAAGCGAAAAATTGTTCCCTTGAACCATCTTCATACCTGGTCCATCAGAGAACATCAGATTTGAATTATCGAAACTGATCTCGGCATGACCGATCCAATCCGGGTTGACCCCCTCCATTTCAGCAAATGTAGGAAATTCTTTAAACTTCATTATTTCCACATTTTTGTCGAACACTTTTCCATATAACAAGGCTACTGCCGAAGCATTGCCATTGAAGTTCAGGTAAACATCCATTCTATCAGCCATTTTGAAACTCCTTTTTCTCTGACTATTGTTTTCATACTATACCTTTCGGAGTTTGGTTTCAAGCCAAGAGACTATACAGGATGAAGCTATTGATTTTTGGTCATTTGGATTACTATCTACTATAATTGGGTGAGGAAAGAGGAGTGACCATGAGCATCATCAATAAAATCTTTGGCGAACCAGAAATTAGAGCACTTGACCCGCAAAATAAGGCTGAGGTCAAAAAGATGATCGATCAACTTGTTCAAATTGGGAAGACGGACGATTTTATCTCCCTTGCTCCTGGAGGTCCTTTTGATTATCAATACCATCATCGTGATGCAAAAGCGATCGGGCGCCGTTTGTATGAGATCGGTGGGGAAGAATTGATGATGGCAGTCCGCCAGACTATCAAATACAAACTGAAGGATGTTCTGGCGGAACATCTTGACCATGCCTGGAAGGGTATCGGCAACTGGCGGCCATAACAGGTCTTATTATAAAAATTGGGCGGGTTCAAAACCCGCCCAAATACTTTAAGAATTTAGAATTGTTCCAAGGGTTACTTCAACTCGAGTACGTAAGTGTACACGCCATTTTTCTCTGAGACTTTTTCAAACCCCAATTTTTCGAACATGTTTGGAACACCGTGATACTGGCGCTCGGGATGTGCGCTCCAGAGAAAAGGCCGCCCGACAACACGGTCAAAGCCTTGCTTACGGAAGTCCTCCACAACGGTTTCAAGCATCCGCTGGGCGAGCCCTTGCCCGCGATAATCGGGGTGGATAAGGAAACAAACGACCACGCCAGATTTACCCTCAAATTGAAGCATCTCGGGGTCATCTTCCAGCAAAGCGTAATTTTGCCAGTCATTGGCATTGACCCAGCCTACAGGTTTATCTCCATCAAAAGCCATGAAGCCTTTCATCACACCGTTGCTGATATTTTCATGTGCCAATTCCTGGTTTGCTTCGGCGGAGCGAGCGCGCCATTCTTCGGTTGTGCATTTCAAATGATAATACTGACAATTGCAGAATTGCCAGTGGGGGGCATGTCGAAAATCCATGCTGCTGATATAGGAGGTAAAGGTTTCGGCTAGATTCGGGGATAAGGGCTTAATCTCAATAGTCATTATGCGCCACTCCTTGTTTTTTTTAATGTTCAGCTATAATAACAAAAAAATGCGCGAGTGTCTATACTCGCGCATGAATTTGGTATTGAGGTCGGGCTATTTTGATCAGATCCGGTTGACAAAGTGTTCAATTCGATCCAGCGCTTCTTCCAGATGTTCATAGGAGGTTGCGTAAGAAACACGGGCGAATCCAGTACCAGAATCGCCAAAAGCGTTTCCCGGCACAATGGCTACTTTTTCTTCCTGGAGCAGGCGGTTACAGAATTCATCATCGCTTAAACCAGTTGAGCGCAGGTCAGGGAAGGCATAGAAGGCACCCTTGGGCTCAAAAGTTTTTAATCCGATCGAGTTGAGCCTTTTAACAACCAATTTTCTACGACGGTCGTATTCCTTGTGCATTTCCTGTACATAAGGCTCACCAATCATGAGTGCAGAGAGGGCAGCATATTGTGAAACAGTAGGTGCAGACATGACAGAATATTGATGCACGCGAACCATGCCGTTAAGAATATCTTTCGGACCAGCGGCATATCCGATTCTCCAGCCAGTCATGGCGTACGCTTTTGAGAAACCACCCAAAAGAATGGTTCGTTCCTGCATACCGGGCAAACTGGCGAAGCAAACATGTTCCGTACCATAAACCAGGCGGTCGTAGATCTCATCTGAAACCACGATCAGATCGCGTTTTTCTGCAAGGTCTGCCAACTGCAGCAGGAATTCGCGGTCATAAACGGCACCTGTGGGGTTGCTTGGGCTACCGATCAGGATCGCCCGGGTTTTAGGAGTGATGGCAGCCTGGATGTCTTCGATTCTTGGAACGAAGTTGTTTTCGACGTAGGTTGATACCTCAACCGGGACACCACCCGCCATGGCTACTTCGGCTTGATAGGATACAAAGCAAGGAGTTGGAATGATTACTTCATCTTCAGGGTCAAGAATTGCGGTGAACGCCAGGTAAAGGGCTTCGGAAACCCCAACGGTCATGACGATCTCGTTTGTGAAGTACTCAACAGAATACAAGCGTTTGAGGTGATCAGCAACAGCTTGCCTGAGGACCAGGAGCCCGTGGTTTGAGGTGTAGTGAGTTTCACCCCGCCGCAAAGCTTCGACACCTGCCTGAATTATTGGTTCAGGGGTGTCAAAATCCGGTTCTCCGATGCCAAGTGAGATGACATCTTTCATGGTTGCAGCTATATCAAAAAACAGACGGATACCCGACGGTTTTAGCCCTGCTACCTTTTCAGATAATACCCTTTTCATTAACTCTCCTTTTATGTTTTGTGATTTTTACCAATTCGCCCAGGAGTTGTCTCCGAGGTTAAATTTACCTTTCATCCCATTGATGACCACATCATATCCGAGGAGTGATCCTTCCAGGTTCGAGCCGGTGATATGCACTCCCTGGCTGAGGATCGAATCTTTGATGGTGCTGTTGCTGATGATGCTGCCTGCGGCGATTGACACATATGGACCGATGATTGAGGTGTTAACTCGAGCATCAGGATGGATGAAAACAGGGGGGATGATGACATTATCATCATAGGTGCCTGGTTCTTCCATATTAGCCCGTCCATTTTCAAGGAGATAACGGTTGGTATCCAGCAAGGCTTCGGAGGTGCCGGCATCGAGCCAAACCTTGACCTGCTCAACCCGCATTGTTGCCCGATGTTCAAGCATCAGATTGAGAGCGTCGGTAAGATAATACTCACCTCGCAGGGCAATTTTGCGTTCTATCTGCTCTTCAATTGCCCGAAGCAGCTTTTTACCGTCATTGAAAAAGTAACAACCTACCACTGCCAGGTTGTTGTTCATATCATTCGGTTTTTCGATCAGGCTGGTGACCAAGCCACGCGAATCTACTTCCACTACACCAAACCGACGGGGGTCTGGTACGGCTTTGACCCAGGCGATAGCATCCAGGTCTTCATTGGCAATGCCGCTGAAGTCATTTTGGATCAAGGTATCCGAAAAAACTATCAATGCGGGACCGTCCAGATAATCGCGGGCATTCCAAAGAGCATCGGATTGACCTTTTTTTTCGGGCTGTTCCAAGTAATGTACTTTGAGTTTGGGGTAGTTTTTCTGCATGTGAGCCTGGATGAGCGTTTGCTGACCAGGAGACATAATGAACACATATTCTGCTTTTTCAATCTCAGGTACCGTCTTGAAGGTGGCCAGGAGGTGATCAAGTACTGTGGCTCCTGCAAGGGACACCAACGGTTTGGGCCGGCTCCAGGTTAGTGGACGCAGGCGACTTCCAAGACCAGCCATGGGAATGATGATTTTGAGTTTTTGGTCCATTCTCTCCTCTTCTTGTCATCAAGACATGGAAAATCTCAATATGTTCCCCCATTATATCCTTGATTATTTGTTTCGCTGATCAGTTTGAGGTTGGGTAAAGAGACTATCTTATGGATTCGAAATTTCCAGATCAGAAACCCGAACAGTCAGGGCGTGCTCGCTGCTATTCTGCGCAATCACCCCCAAGGCGCCCGATATTTCTCTTAACGGTGAATAAGAGAACTGCTGCGTTTGGTTCACGAAAACTTCCAGACTGCCGTTTTGGGAGCGAACCCCAATCCGGTTTTTGGCAGGTGAACCGATCTGAAATTTCCTGGCAATTTGCCACTTTTGCAGGACGGTGATTCCGGATGGCAAAACGCGGTCCAGCATAACCTGACCCGAGCAGCTGAACCAAAGTCGATAGGTGCCAGAGGAGCTATTGTTCCATAGAATCAGCCCAAACTGATCTTCAGGCGAACACATCAGGGCATCAAGGTTGATTTCGAGATAGAAATCTGGGGGCAATTCATGGGAGCTGAGGCTGGTGAGGGTATTTTTACCGCTTGCCAGCGCCAGCGAAAGTGCATCGGTTTCATAAGCAACCGTGCCGGCAGAGCTTGTGCTTGTCTGCCAAAGTTCCTTATCGCTGAAATCGTCTGCAACAATCAGGTTGGCGGCTATTGGGGTTGTACGTGTTGCTTGGCTGGGTTGCGGTGTAACTGGAATTTGGGGTGTAGCGGTTGGCGTGCGTGGAAACCAGTCAATGGTAGCACTGGGTTCAGGGGTTGGCAGGGCAGGTGTGAGGGTAGGCTCAGGCGTTTGAGTAGCCTCAGCCTGGCAGGCACTCAGAAAGACCAAAACCGCCATAATTATCAGCATCCTGTAAGAGAAACGCGATCGCATGCATGTATTTTACCCAAAGACAATATATTCAGCGTTAATTTTTAAAGGCAATCATATATGTGACAACCCTGCCCTGGCAGCGAAGGGGATAAGGTTCTTGCCATGCAGAAGACCGGAGACCGTGGAAGGTCTCCCTTACCACACCATTTTTAGAGATGGCTTCAAAGTCTTCCCGTAAATCGGGAGATCATGGCAGATCTACTCCACAAAAAAGTCTTCTACTTAATTGAGTCTTGATTTATTGAAAACTTCTCTAATGATATAATCCATCCAGGAGTATGCCATGAACAAAAGAACGAAATTTCTATCTTTTGCAGTCCTTTTTTTATTAATTTCATCGCTGTCTTTTGCAGCTGGTAAAACAAGCAATATTGCCAATGCCCAAACACCGTACAACACCCCGACTGCGGATGCAGCTGGCAGGATCATTTATGTTGTCCAACCAGGGGAATTTTGTTCTCAGATCCAGGAGCGCACCGGTGTGCCAATTTCAGAAATTATTCGCCTGAACGGTTTAACTGAAGCCTGTGAGGTTTTCGGCGGTGACGAAATCGTGATCGGGATGGTTGAAGTGACCCCGCTGCCAGCCACACCGACCGCCACGATCCCGCCTGATCAGATCACCCCGACGCTGACACCTATGCCCGGTCTGGCTAAAATTTGTGTGGTGCTTTTCCATGACATGGATGGCAACGGCAAGCGCACGGAAGGTGAAGATTACCTCTATGGCGGTGAAGTAAGCATCAACGATCGTTTAGGGAACGTCTCCAGAACCGGCACAACAGTTGCCGGTAGCCCGGACATCGTCGACCCTTATTGTTTTGCTGATCTTCCGGTTGGAACCTACAACATATCGATCGCTATCCCCGATGATTTCAACCCGACCACTGTGACCAACTACCCATTGGAAGTTCGCGCAGGCGAATCTGCCACGATCGACTTCGGCGCCCAGCTGGCAAGCCAACCTGGTGCGGAAGTGGTCAGCGACACAGTCAACCGAGTCCCGATATTAGGAATTGTAGGTCTGATCGTGCTCCTGGCTGGTGTCGGTCTGGGTGTCTACATGTGGCGCTCAAACAGGGCAGAACAATAATTTCTTATTGATTGAGAAAAACGAAAGGCAGACGCAGTCTGCCTTTTTTGTTGTCTGTACACGATACCATTAATTTAAATAGATTACCTCGAAAGGAGCAAGCCCCTCCCGTATTGTTTTAATCCCTCCCCTACGGGGAGGATCCGCGCAGCGGGAGTGAGGTATACATGAGGGACGGTTCCCCAGCTGTTCCAGATAATAGGAGACCGTGGCAGGTCTCCCATACGAAGGCAAGCATCAAAGCTTAAACTATCAACCTCTGATCCTCTGCTCCAGCCAGACATCTGCATCATTATGGTAGCCTGCCTGTTCCCAGAAACCAGGTACATCGACTGCGCTGAACTCCAGCCCGCGCAGCCACTTGGCACCTTTCCAGAAATAGACATCTTTAAGGTCTTTCCTTCCGGGTATGGCGCCGCAAATTCCACGCAAGGGGGCACCATGTTCCGGAGTGAGGGGCTCACCTTCATAATGCGTTGCCAGGAGGAAATTCTTGGCTTCCATGACCTCAATTGGAAGGTTGGCAGTGAAGCCATATTCGGCATGTTGGATCACAAAATGCGCTTTTTCTGTCGGCACAACCAGACCCAGTTCAAACAATGTGTTCAGGCTTACGCCTTCCCAGGAGGTATCCAGTTTGCTCCATTTGGTCACGCAGTGGATGTCCATGGTCAGTTTTCTGCGAGGTATTTCTTTGAATTCTTCCCAGCTAAGAGTAAGCGGTTTTTCCACCTCTCCCCACACACGGAACTTCCATGTTTTCGGGTCAAACGCTGGCACCGGACCCATGTGCAGCACTGGGAAACGGGCGGTCAGGTATTGACCAGGGGGTACCCGTTTTTTCGTTTCATCATCAAGATTTCCAAACATAACGACTCCTACAGACTCAGGCTTTCCCCGGGCTTAAGCACTACCACCTTTGTCTCGGTTTCAGCTTCAACTTGTTTTTTCCAAGCTTGAGGGTCCTGAGTAATAACGTCCCAGGTGCTGTAATGGGTAGGGACCACCTTTTTTGGCCGCAGTAGTTTGACGGCCTTTAGCGCGTCGTCTGGACCCATTGTGTACTTACCGCCAATCGGAATCACTGCCAGGTCCAATCGCTCGTCCCCAATTAAACTCATATCACCAAACAAGCCGGTATCACCAGCGAAGTAGATCTTTTTATCGTCTGGTGTGGTCAACAGAAAGCCAACCGGGTTGCCGCCAGCGCTGCCATCCGGTAATCCAGAACTATGAATCGCCTTGGTCAGTTTGAGATAACCAAAGGGATAGTCGTAGCCGCCACCAATGTTCTGGGGATAAGTTTTCAGTCCTTTCTTGCGCAGCCAATTGCTGATCTCGGCATTGCTGATGCAGAGCGCACCAGTTCGCTTTGCGATCGCCTCGGTATCGCCGATATGGTCATAGTGACCATGAGTAATCAGGATGAAATCAGCGTCCACCTCATCTGCAGTGGCTGAAGCAACCGGGTTTCCGGTGAAATAGGGATCGATCAGGAGTTTGTATTGTCCCACATGCAAGCCGTGGGTGGCGTGTCCGTACCAGGTATAAATTGTTTCCATAGCGTCCTCCTGTGTTTATTATAGCGTTAGCAGAAGGCGGGAGGGGTGATTGTAAGGATCTGTCATTCTGAACGAAGTGACACGAAGTGTACTGTGTCAGAATGACAGGATAAAAAGCCTTATAAAATTTCCAGCTTTGCCATGGATGCGATCAGGGCTTTCAAGCCGTGACCTTCAAAATAGACTTCCACGGTTTCATCACCATGTTCAAACTTGCTGTTTTTCACCACCCCGCGACCATAAGTTGGATGTTTGACCTGCATGCCGCTTTTATAACGGGTTTGGGCGGGTCTGTCCATCGGTACCTGGGTGCTGCGCAGCCAGGCGGGTGTTTCCCAGCGGGATGATTTTTCCCGGTCCGGGTTAAAGTTGTTCCTGCGCGGTTGGGCATAAATATCCTGTTTCACCAGGCTCATTGGCAGATCTTTCAAGAATCGCGAAGCAATCGTGTCTTCATAGGTGCCATAAGGGCTGCGGCGTCTGAGTGCCCGGGTGAGGGTCAGCTTTTTGCGGGCACGGGTGATGCCTACATACAGCAGGCGGCGCTCCTCGGCCAGGTCTTCCTCATCATCGCGGGAGCGGCTGTGGGGGAGCAACATTTCATCCAGCCCAACAATGTAGACCCGGTCAAACTCGAGCCCTTTGGCTGCATGCAGGGTCAGCATGGTTGGGGCATCCAGTTCGTCTGGAATTGTGTCCTGGTCTGCCACCAGCGCCATTGACTCCAGAAAGTCCTGCAGACCGCGGGTTTCATATTCCATCGCGACAACACGCAATTCGAGCAGGTTTTCCCAACGATCGACTCCTTCTTCACTCTTATCCTGGATAAAACTTTCAAAGTCTAAATCGGAAACAATGCGATCAAAGAGAATACTCAGAGTGTTATCCTGGGCGACATGCCGCCAGTCCAAAACTAAATTGGCAAACCGAACCAGCTTATCTCCGGACCTGCCCAGCTCTGCCAGGTCAGGGTTGCCAGGCTGGGTCAGCCCGAGCAGGGTTTCACCCATGCTCAAGCCCTTCTTTTGCGCAAGTTCTGCCAGGGATTGAATAGTCTTATCCCCGATTCCGCGGGGCGGCAGATTGATAACCCGACGCAAACTGACTTCGTCCATTGGGTTGTAAACCAGGCGCAAAAAGGCGATCATATCGCGCACTTCTTTGCGGCCATAGAAGCGCTGGGCACCCACCAGGCGATAACTGATCCCTTCCCGCCGGAAGGCTTCCTCCAACACGCGGCTTTGGGCGTTGGTACGGTACATGATGGCAAACTCACTGGGGTTGATCCCCGCCCGGATGCCGTCGCGGATGTCATTGACCACCAGGTACGCTTCCTCACGGTCATCCTCTGCCACAATCAGGCGGATTTTATCGCCTGTTTGCGCCTCGGTAAAAAGCTTCTTTTTGGTGCGATTCAGGTTTTGATCGATCACTGCCATGGCGCAATCCAGGATGGTTTGGGAGGAGCGATAGTTTTGCTCCAGCAGGATCACTTTGGTGGCAGGGAAGTCTTTTTTGAAGCGGTCGAGGTTGCGATAATCAGCCCCGCGCCAGCGATAGATTGATTGATCTTCATCACCGACAACGTAGATGTTTTTGTGTGCACTGGCAAGACTGCGCAGGATGGCATATTGCGAATAATTGGTGTCCTGGAATTCGTCCACCAGGATGTGCTCAAATTTATGCGCGTAGGTGTCCCGAACAACGGGATAGTTCTCGAAAAGCTGATTGGTGTAAACCAGCATGTCGTCAAAATCCATAGCATTGTTTTGGACAAGGCGTTGTTGGTAGATCGCATAAAGTCGCTTGACTTGCTCTTCGCGGAAGTCCTTGACCGGGTAATTTTCGGGACTTACCAGGTCGTTTTTGGCATTGGAAATTGCCGCCAAAATTGAGACCGGTCTGTAGATTTTTTCATCCAGGTTGTTATCCTTTAGAATTTGCTTCATCAGGGCTTCCTGGTCGTCGGTGTCGAAGATTACAAAATTCTTGTTAACTGGCAAGAGGTCTGCTTCACGGCGAAGAATGCGTCCAAAGATGGCATGGAAAGTGCCCAGCCAGATGCCTTCAGCATGCGGACCGATCAGCTGGGTGACCCGCTCGGCCATTTGACGGGCGGCTTTGTTGGTGAAGGTCACCGCCAGGATGTTGTAAGCAGGAACATTCAGGACACTGATCAGGTAGGCGATGCGGTAGGTAAGTACGCGTGTTTTGCCCGAACCAGGGCCAGCCAGTATGATCGTAGGTCCGGGAGGGGCAGCAACAGCGAGTTGTTGTTGGCGGTTGAGACGTTTAAGTAAATCTTCCATAGCAGACGAATTGTACCAAATGGATCGGTGATACGACGAAATTCACAAAGCGGAATGGCGCAAGCCGCATTCCTTATGGAATGATCAAGACCCTTAAAATGCCTAAAACAAAGCCTGCTGCTACGAGCACATAGGGTTGTGCTTCGGTGAATAACAAAACTGCGACTCCAGCGAGCAAAGCCAACACCGTCCAGACGTCAACCAAGGCGTTTTTAGCCAGGTTGATGGAAACGAAAAGAATCAAGGCAACCACCGCCGGGTTAACCCCTTTGAGAAAGCTGCTGGTGAGATGATTCTCACGCATTTTTTTGACCAGGGGGGCAGTGATCGCGACGATCAGGAAAGATGGCAAAAACACACCCAGCGTTGAGGCAATTCCACCGGCTGGACCGCCAGCAATATAGCCGACAAAGGTGCTCGCAGACAATACCGGACCTGGTGTGATCTGCCCCAGGGCGATCGAGTCCGCCAGTTGCTGCGAAGTGAGCCAGCCAAAACGGTTGACCACATCCTCTTCAATCAGGGCGAACAAAACCAGGGAAGAACCAAAAAGAATCGAGCCCGTTCGGAAGAAGTAGATAAAAATGTTCCAGAAAGTCTCTTTACCTTGTTCTGCCACCTTGCTGATAAAATCTGCTAATGCTGGGAGCGGGAAAAATGCGAATAAAAGTTGTGTTGGGGGCGTCCCATTCTTCCAATTAACCAGGACGTGATGCAACAGGATGCCCACTACACCACCACCAATGAGGATAATGGCCTCGTTGACACCCAGGAGCTTGGCAGCAATTGCGAGTGCAAAGATTAGAATTTGTTTCCAGCCTTTTATACTGGATTTCCCAATATGCCAGGTGGTTTCCACTACAATTGCCAGGACCAACGGGTTGAGGAAGTAGAAAATTCCATCGACCTGGGGCAAATTGCCATAAGTTACATAGATGTAGGCGAAGAGCATACTGAATGCAAAGGCTGGTGTGAGAAAACCAAGGCCGGCAATTACCAAACCCGGATAACCAGCACGGATATATCCGACGTGGTAGCAGGTTTCGCTGGCATTTGGACCAGGGATCAGATTGGCTGCCGCCAAGAGATCCAAAAAATGCTCTTCTGTGATCCATTTTCGTTTACGCACAAACTCTCGTTCCATCATGGCGATATGCGCAGTGGGTGATCCGAAACTGGTCAAACCGATTTTTAATGTCGCCAGAAATAACTCCACGAGTCGGGTTTTCAAGGGAATTTCCCTGGCTTTCGCAGTATCGAGGTCCGTATTCGATAACAGGATGTTATCTTCGGGTTTCTTGGAGATGTTAATATCTTCGTCCATTATGCCACCATCAACAAAGGCAATCTGAGAAGCAGGTTTTCAATCACAAGGCGGGGATTAAGGTTGGCATCCAGATCTACAAGCGCTTTTTCATGGTCCTTGAGCAGTTGTTCGATCTGCCTGGATGGAATCAGATGAGCCGTTTCACTGATGTGAATTTCATGTTCGATGTTAACCAGTGGGATCTCCGCATTTTCATGACGGATCATCACATCCCGCCAAAAGGTCAACCAGGTCGAAATCAGAAAAACAGCCTGCTCCCGTGGGGAGCTCTTGGCTTTTTGCAAACGCTCCACATACTGCAGACGCTCACGCAGGCGGCTGTTGAGCAGATCGCCCAGGTCATTCAGGACCTCATCATAAGCATCGAGCAGATCCTGACTTTGATCAAAGGTTAGAGCCGTGCCAACCCGCCCACCGGCAAGATGAGCAAGGCGTTTTGCCCTGGCAGAGTTGAGTCCTTTTTCGTCGACCAGGTATTGTTCAAGCGTTTCAATGGAAGATGGACGTAAACGCAGAACCTCGCAACGGGAGGATATCGTTTCGAGCAGGCTCTCTTTTGCGTCAGCGGTCAGAATCAGGAGAGCTTTTGAGGGTGGTTCCTCCAGCGATTTCAGGAGAGCATTGGAGGCGCCTATAGTGGCGTGCTGAAAATCAGGGACAAGCACGATGCGGTAAGGAGATTGATAAGGGGCGAGTGCCAGCGTTTGCTGCATTTCGCGGATCTGGTCGATTTTTAGATCCTTGCTGCCCTCGCCGACCCGCAAAACCATGAGGTCGGGGTAGCGCAGCTCATCGATCTGGCGGCATGCCAGGCATATACCGCAAAATTCACCTGGAGCTGGCGGATTTTGGCAATTGAGTGTTTTGGCAAAAGCAAGAGCCAGGGTTTCCCTGCCAATTCCCTCGGGACCTGTGATCAGGTAGGCATGACGGGTATTCCCGAATTGGACGTGATTCTTGAGGAATTTTATGGCGGTTTCATGACCGAGAATGTTCCATTGCATATCTCGATTTTAACACGTAACAGTCAGACAATTCGTGAATAAGAAATTTTCCGGGGTATATCAATTAATGTTGGTCAATTGGTAAAGAAAAATCCCTCCATATTCGCGTTGAAACGAGACAAAAAATGTCCATAAATGCCTTATAATGAGACGGTCTTAATTTGGAGGAATTGAAAATCTATGAGTGAAAAACCAAGAGAAGTAATAAAGGACCCCGAAGATATTTTGAACGTCTCCTGGCATGCCCTGGAGCCAACAGAAGTGCTCGAAAGCCTGCAAGTTCCGGTGGAGACAGGCTTGAGTGATTCGGAAGTAAGAGATAGACTCGAGAAGTTTGGCTACAACGAACTGAAAGAACAACCGGGCAGAACCTTCTGGGAAAAACTTTGGGAGCAAATTAACAGCTTCGTGATCTGGCTGCTGATTGGCGCTGCAGTGATTTCTGCCGTGCTTGGCGACTGGGTGGAAGCAGGTGCGATCCTGTTGATCGTGGTGTTGAATGCAATTATGGGCATTGTCCAGGAATCCCGCGCAGAAGCTTCGCTGGCAGCCCTGAAGAAGATGTCTGCTCCGGAAGCCCAGGTTTTGAGAGACGGGCATCGTATTATGGTACCCTCGCGCGAGCTGGTTCCGGGCGATATCGTATTTATTGAAGCTGGTAATTTCATTCCGGCGGACATTCGCCTGTTGGATGCAGTCAACCTGAGCATTGATGAAGCCTCCCTGACCGGGGAATCTGTGCCGGCAAAGAAAAATGCAGAAAGCAACCTGCAGGCTGACATACCCCTCGGAGATCGGGAGAACACAGCTTTCTCGGGCACCACGGTCAGTTACGGTCGCGGCAAGGGTGTGGTTATAAGCACGGGTATGCACACTCAACTTGGTTTGATCGCAACCATGCTCCAGTCGGTTGAACAAGAACAAACCCCATTACAGAAACGGCTTGAAGAGCTGGGCAAAACCTTAGGTATCGCAGCGCTGATTGTTTGTGGACTGGTATTTGTTATCGGCGTTGCCCGGCTATTGACCCCTCCCGAAGTTGTGGAGTTTGGTTCGGCTGAATTCTGGGAAGAAGCCCTGGCACTTTTCATGGTCGCTGTCTCCCTGGCAATTGCCGCGGTCCCCGAAGGTTTACCTGCCGTCGTAACCATCAGCCTGGCTGGTGGTATGCGTGAGATGGTGAGCCGCCATGCACTGATCCGCCGGCTTTCTTCTGTTGAAACCCTTGGTTCAGTGACTACCATTTGTACCGATAAAACCGGCACGCTCACCCAAAACCAGATGACTGTCACCAGACTGTGGGTGGATGGTCAATTTGTAGATGTTACCGGCACAGGTTACGAACCGGTGGGTGAGTTTAAAGTCGATGGTGAGACGGTCAACCTGATGGACTATCCGGCAGCACGCACAGCTCTCTGGGTAGGCACGATCAATAACGATGCTCAGCTTGAGCCCGCTGGCGAGAGCGAAGGTAAAGCCTCTTACCGAATGGTTGGCGATCCTACTGAAGGTTCCATCCTGGTCGCAGCCCTCAAGGCTGGCGCGGCTGCCAACGTCGTGAACCAAAACTATCCGCGCAAGCAGGAAATCCCCTTCGATTCAACCCGCAAGCGTATGGTCACCATTCATAATATTCTCAACCCCGGTCACGGCGATATTTCTCCTTACGTGACCGACGAAAGAACCAACTGGTATACGATCGCTGTTAAAGGTGCTCCGGATGTGGTTTTAGGATTATGCAAATACAAATCCGATATGCATAACAATCCGGTTGAGTTGACTGAGGATATGCGGCAGGAAATTTTGGCTGCCAACGATGATATGACCAGCTGTGCCCTGCGCGTTTTGGGCGTAGCTTATCGCCCGGTTCCTGAAATGCCTACCGACATGAGCCCTGACAACCTCGAAAAAGACCTCATTTTTGTTGGTCTGATTGGCATGATCGATCCTTCGAGACCGGAAGTTAAACCTGCTTTGAAGGAAGCCCAGGATGCCGGTATTCGTTCGGTCATGATCACTGGTGACTACCCCAATACTGCCAAAGCAATCGCTGAGGATATCGGGCTGCTGCAACCTGGTCACCAGGTGCTGACCGGCGCAGATATCGATCATGTATCCGATGAAGAAATGCGCGAGATTGTCAAAATCACCGATGTTTACGCCCGCGTCAGTCCCGAGCATAAGATGAAAATTGTTGACGCCCTGCGCGATAATGGCGAAGTGGTAGCAATGACCGGTGACGGTGTCAACGACGCTCCGGCGATCAAACGTGCTGATATCGGCGTTGCCATGGGCATTACCGGTACTGATGTTGCGAAAGAAACAGCCGACATGGTTCTGACTGATGATAACTATGCTTCGATTGTCTCTGCAGTCGAGCAGGGCAGAATCATCTACAGTAACATCCGAAAGTTCGTCTACTATCTGATCTCATGTAACATTGCCGAGATCATGATCATCTTCCTGGCGATCTTGTTAAACTGGAACACACCACTCGCGCCGATTCAACTGCTCTGGCTGAACCTGGTCACTGATGGTGCACCGGCATTGGCATTGGGGACTGAAAAAGGTGACCCGGACATCATGCAACATCCGCCACGGCCTGCCAATGAACCGATTATCAACAGGTTTATGATCCGGGGAATCATTGTCCAGACCATCGCAATTACCTCTGCAACTTTGTTGGCGTTCTGGCTGGGAGGTGGGGCATTGAAATCTGCTCCTACTGAAGCAAGGATTCTTTCCGAAACCTTCGCTTTTGTGACCCTCTCGCTCTCAGAGCTCTTCAGAGCTTATACTGCCCGATCTGAGTACTTCCCGCTCTTAAAGATTGGTGTTTTCTCCAGCAAGAACATGAACATTGCTGTTCTGATCTCTGTGATCCTGGTGCTGTTGGTGGTTTATGTGCCATTCTTACGATCTGTATTCGACACTGTCGCCTTACGCTGGATCGACTGGTTAGAGATTTTACCGCTGGTATTGATTCCTACAGTTGCGGCTGAAGTGATGAAATCGATCACCTATAAAAAGTATCAAAGAGAACGCGCAGCCACCAAGGCTTAAACAGACTATTTTCTAAAGAGAAGAGCTCCAATTTATTGGAGCTCTTTTTTTGTAACTAATCGGTAGAGGACACTGAAAACAACTGAGTTATCTACGCAGCAAACCCTGGCTATAGGGTTCGGCGAAGAGGGCGGGGGTACCGCCAGTGTGCCAGAACAAGACTTTCTCGTTGGGCTTAAAAAATCCGTTACGCACCAGGTCAAGCAGCCCTGCAGCTGCCCTACCGGTATAAACCGGGTCAAGCAGAATGCCTTCTTCACTCGCAAAGAGGTTCACTGCTTCAATCTCGGCTTGGGTAAGTACGCCGTAGCCAGCGCTGCAATAGAGGTAGTTCACGAGCACTTCCTCGGGTGCGACCGACCAATCATATCCCAATTCTTGTGCAGTCTGCTTGACCAAATCCGCAATTTGAGCAGAAAAATGAGTGGAATCGAACTCAATGCTGATACCGAGGATCCTGCCTTTAAAGCCCGTCAGATGCGCTCCCAAAATCATGCCAGCCTGTGTTCCCCCGGACGAACTGGCGAAAACGATCCAATCTGGTTCCAGCTCCTGCTCCTGCAACTCACGCATGGCATTCAGGTAGCCCAGGGCACCGATCGGGTTTGAGCCGCCATAAGGAATGAGGTAAGGCTTCAGTCCATCCTGTTCGGCTTGCGTGTATTGCTGCTGCAATTCATGGTCTCGATTGACCTTGCTGGTGTAGAAGATTTGGGCACCGCTGAGTTTGTCCAGCAGAAGGTTGCCTTGAGCTTCAACCGGTTCCTCTCCTGCCAGAACCAATTGACAACCCAGCCCGAGTTTGGCAGCAGCTGCTGCCACCTGCCGGCAGTGGTTTGACTGAACTGCGCCGGTGCTGATCAGTGTTTTCGCGCCTTTTGCCAGGGCATCAGCAGCCAGGTATTCCAATTTGCGGGTTTTGTTGCCTCCCATTCCGAGACCAGTGAGGTCGTCACGCTTGATGTATAGCTGTGGTCCCCCCAGAATCCGGGTGAGCCGCGGTAAAGCTTCGATTGGTGTAGGGAGATGAGCAAGAGGAAGACGTTCAATCATTTTGCACCAGTCTGAGGTTTTCAGATTTTCCCCTCTTGCGCATGACATCCAGCAATTTGGGCAGGGTTTGTGTGTACGCCTTGTAGAGCAGGGGGCGGGGGCTGTAATCCCAGGCACCAAGGTGGCGGGCAGTGATGCCATTAAAGCCTTGCTTGAACCGGTACACCCCCCACATCGAATCCGATTCGTCGAAAACGTCGGGGGCGCCCCACATATCATAAGTGTGACAGCTCAACTGCTTTGAAAGTCGGATGGCTTCCCATTGCAGCAGGTAATTTGGCATGAGTTCTCGATAACGCTCTGTAGACATGCCATACATGTAGCGACATATGCCATTGAAGTGGAAAAGGATCAGAGCGGCCACAGGTTGACTCTCCACCTCAGCCACCAATATTTTCGCCATATCCGCTTCCAAAAAAGTACGCCAGGTTTTGAGATAATAGTCTCCATGGCGGATGACAAAATCGTCCCGCACTGCAGTCTGGGCATACATATCGTAGAGCATCGGCAATTCTTCAAGCGTTCCCTGGCGCACCGAGACGCCTTTTTTGGCAGCCAGGCGAATGTTGTAACGGGTCTTTTGTTTCATCGCCGCTAAAAGTTCTTCTTCGCTCTGACGCAAATCGATCAAAACTGTGTTCCGAAATTGAATTTGATCCTGCGAAAACTTCCAACCGCGTTTCTCCAGGTCCTTCTGTAGGGCGAGACCATTTTCGTCAGGTTGCTCGTCATCGCTGCCTGGAACACCGGTGCCCAGTAAAACATCTGGATCGATCTTAAGGAAAATTGCTTTTTCTTTTCTACAGAGAGCTTGTAAAAAATCGAGCGTCTGAGTGACCACGGGCTTGTTTGTCCAATCCAGGGTGGGACCTTTGGGGACGTAGAGGACAGTGAATTTCAAGCCGAGAAAACTGACCTGGCGGCGTAAAACCAACGCCAGGGCATCCAGATTGTGGCGGCTTTTCCCGTTCCACAAGAAAAGCGGTTCCCAGTCGTTCTGCCTTTTCGCTTGCGCCCACTGCAAGGTTTGCAGTATATGGGCATCCGGAAACTCCGTCAGATACTGGTTCCAATCCTTGACTTGATCTGATGCCAGCTGAAACACCTTAATCAGCCATCCTTCCGGCACGGATTTTCTCGTAGAGCTTATAGAGCAAGGGTCTGTAGACTTTAATAAATGCAGGGACGCTGCGAACGACCTGACCGCCGAAACCGCGCTTGAAGCGGTAGACACCCCACAGCCCATCCGAGCGATTCGTAAAATTGGCTTCCAATTCATCCTCATCGGCATCCGGTATGCCCCACAAGTCATACTCTGTGGCACCATGAGTTTTCGCCCAGAGCATCGCTTCCCATTGTAAAAGGTAAGTAGGCATCAGGTTGCGCTGATTGTTATCAGAAGCGCCATAAAAATACCAGGCGCGTGAACCAGAAAGGAAGAGCATCAGGTATGCCAGGGGTGTTTCTTCGAAGTAAGCTGCCAGGAGAACGCAGTTGTCCGAAGGTGAGAAAATATCGTAGGCTCTTTGATAATACACAAGGTTGTGCACGGCGAAACCATCGCGGTTGCCGGTGGTTTGCATCATTTCGTGAAAACCCCTGATATCATCGGTTGCCCGTACGACCACGCCTTTTTTACCAGCCAGGCGTATGTTGTAACGAGTTTTTTGTTTCATTGCTGCTAGCAAATCGTCATCGTTTGCTTCCAGTGAAATCAGCACTGTACGACGAGGTTGGATGGTGTGTTCTTCACGGATAAAACCTTGCGTGAACTGGGCTTCAACTTCAGCAGGAAAAGGCAGGTTGATATCCGGCTCGACTTGCAGGAAAATGGTTTTTCGTTTTCGGCATTCCTGGTCAATCTGTGACCAAAGGGAACTCCAGTTTGAACCAACCGGCCCCTTTGGCAAATAAGCGATCGAAAAACCTAAAGGGAGGGAGCGAAACAAAACCTGGGCTGCAGCAGTTTGGTTATGGAATACCTTGCTCTGCCATCCAAAATGGCTCTTGAATTCAGCCCATTCTGGTAGTTGCAGCAAATGAGCTTCTGGATAGACTTGCGTAATCTCAAATTTGTTCGTCCCTTCAGGAGAAGCATCCATGTTACCGCCCTTTGAATCCCAGGACGCTTGTAAGAGTGCGAATAATGATTGCAATATCCATCAGAATGGAAGCGTTCTCGATGTAATACAGGTCGTACTCAAGCTTGATCGCAGTCTCTTCGACGGTCTCTGCATAGTTCTGATGAATCTGAGCCCAACCAGTGATACCTGGTTTGACAAGCATGCGCGCCCGGTAAAAAGGAACTTCACTTTGAAAAATAGTAACCAGCTCAGCGCGCTCTGACCGCGGACCCACAAAACTCATCTCTCCCCGCAAAACATTGATGATCTGGGGAAGTTCATCAAGATGGGACTTGCGTAAAAAGCGCCCGATTCGTGTCACCCGGGGATCATTAGCAGCCGTAACCAGGGCTTCGCGTACCATGTCTTTATTGTCTTTCATCGTCCGGAATTTGAGAATAGTATAAGGATTGCCACCGCGTCCCAATCTGGTTTGTTTAAAAATGATAGGACCCTTCGAATCCACGACAATCATCAGGGCAATAATAGGATACAGGATCAAAAGACCAACCAGACCTACAAGCCCGAAACTCACATCCACCATTCTTTTGAACAAACGATAAAAACCGCTGGCAGGTTTGCGATCAATAAATGATCGAATCACCCAGTCCGATTCCAGCAGATTGATTGGCACCCGGTTGGTGAGTGATTCGTAGGTGTCTTGCATAGTCGACATGACCATACCCTTTTCCTGGGCAGCGAGGATCGCCTGGAACATGCCCGGATTCATCTCATTTGAAATAGAGAGGATAAGATCAGTGATTTGCTGTTTTTCTATAATTTCCGGCAAACTTTTATGGTCTCCAAGAATAGGAAAACCTTCGACGTTCATGCCCAATTTTTCAGGATCATCATCGATCAGACCGACGAGAGTGAAGGGTGGCGGGTCTTGTTCAGAGACTATTTTGGCAAGTGCTGAACCCGCTCGGCCGGCACCTATGATGAGTGCACGTTTGTGCTTGCTGGCAGAGGTAAAAAACTGGATATACACGAGCCGCCATAACAAGGTAAATACACCTGCAAACACCAGGAAGCTGGCAAAACCAAAACGTGGCAGGCTGTTTGGCTTGGAGGCAAAATAAACCACCAGGTAAATTGCGGTGGAGGCAATAAGAGCTACCCCGAGTGATTTAAGGGTGGACTTCAGGTTGCCTGCTTTGCGAATATCGTAAGAATCTGCCATCAGGATCATCCAGAGTAGTGGCAGAAAATAGAACCATCCAGGGATGCGTTCACGCAAAAACTGTATCGAGAGACCCAGCCAGGTGTCACCCTTTGCCCAGATCAACAGGGCGATGCCAAGTGCGAGAACTGCTGCCGATAAATCACCCAACGCGAGCAACACGGTCTGCTCGCGGCGTTCAAATCGAAACTTGTCTTTGGATGGGCTGGTTGAATCTTCTTTCATTATCACTTCCTGTCAGGATGAGAAAATAACCCCATGATTAGCGAGGTCCCCCAGGAAAAATGCATGACTATAGTTGCAAGTACAATCCCAATGCTTAGCGAGACATCGCCTGACTTTTGGGCGATGCGTATAGCCGGGATCAATTGTACCAGCAGGTAAAGCCCCAGCCCAACAGCCAGGACTACCCAGGCAGGTCCCCAGAAAAAGCCGATCGCAGCCAGTGCGATCAATCCTAAAACAAACAAAGGCGGTAATGCCTGGCGCCAGCGTAAGGTTTCGGGGTAGCGTTTGAGCATCTGCGCCTTCCAGAAACCGTAACCCCAGTATTGCTTTGCCAGGGCTGCCAGGGTAGGTCGGGCAAAGTAGGTGCACTGGATGGCAGGGTCCAGCCAGATGCGCCCACCAGACTGGCGAATGCGGGTATTGAATTCGTAATCTTCGTTGGCAAGGAGGCTCTCGTCAAAATAGCCAACCTTATCAAAAAGTTCCCGCTTGTAAGAACCGTAGGGGACAGTATCGACATAACCAGCTTTATCGGTGAAGCGGTAACGGGCATCACCGACCGCCAGCGGGTTGGCTGCCGCAGCGGCAATGGAACGTGCAATCCAACTCTTATTTTGAGGGCTGATATTCCAGACACCACCTACATTTTCAGCCTTACCTTCCATGAGTGCATCAACACAGCGCTGCACATAATCTGCTTTGGGGAGCGAATGGGCGTCCATGCGTATGATCACATCACCTTGTGAAGCTTTAATGGCGGTGTTAAGTCCTGCCGGGATGATCCGTTTGGGGTTATCAACCAAGAGAATTTTGAGGGCTGGATGAGTTTCACAAAAAACGTGTATTGCGCTTCGGGTGCCATCAGTGGAAAAACCATCAGCGATAACCACTTCCATTTTCTCCAATGGAAAAATTTGCTGGAAGAGAGCTTCCAGCACAAGGTGAATAGTTTTTTCCTCATTCCGACAGGGAATGATCACGGATACAAGCGGATTCATTGATTATTAAACAGCCTGTCAGTTGTTAGTAGCAGCAACAATTCTCATCATTATGCTCATGTGGTTTCACAGCGATCGCTTCGATTTCGACGATGCCATTCTTGGGCAGCCCGCCAACCTGGATTGCGGATCGGGCGGGAAAGTCGCTGGTGAAAAATTCGGCATAGACCGAATTCATATCTGAAAACTGATCCATATCGAGCAAAAAAACGGTCGTTTTCACCACATTTTCCATGCTTAAGCCCACACTTTCGAGGATTACCTTCATGTTTTCAAGTGCTCTGCGCGTTTGAGCCTGGATCCCTCCAGCGACCAAACTACCAGTCACCTTATCGAGCCCTAATTGACCCGAGACAAAGACCAGTGAGCCTGTGGAGACAGCCACAGAATAAGGGCCAATCGCAGCAGGCGCATTTTCACAAGAAATCGGTTCCTTTTTCGTGCAGCAACAACTCATATTTACCTCTTTCCGTTCATAGGATTTGTCGTATTATATCATTCGAAGGCACGATCGGAGACAGGGACTGATTCCATCTTGACCAAAGACCGTTTTTGGGATAATGTTAATAATAATTATTTGAGGCGAGAAATGGCTCTCATCAAAAATCGAAGAACTCACCCAAACCGATTACGGGCGGTATTGTATTACGCTCGTTTTATTCTATTTACACAATCCAACCAATCTAATAAAGGAGAGTTTAATGACAGGTAGTACAAATGCTTTTCAGATGGCGCAAGCTCAGTTTGACAAGGTTGCAGACCAACTTGATTTAGCCCAGGACGTGCGCGAATTTTTGCGCTGGCCAATGCGCGAATTCCATTTCCGTGTTCCAGTTCGCATGGATGACGGTACTCTACGTATTTTCCAGGCCTATCGCGTGCAGCACAACGATGTGCGCGGTCCCAATAAGGGTGGCTTGCGTTTTGCTGCTGGCGAGACGGTTGATACTGTGCGCGCGTTATCCATGTGGATGACCTGGAAGACAGCAGTTGCTGATATCCCACTCGGTGGTGGCAAAGGCGGCGTAGATGTTGACCCCTCAACCCTCTCCGACGGCGAGAAAGAACGACTTGTTCGTGGCTATGTTAAAGCTATTTGGAAGAACATCGGTCCCCGTCAAGACGTTCCGGCACCCGATGTTGGTACCAATGCCCAGATGATGGTCTGGATGATGGACGAATATTCTTCGATCGTAGGCAAATACACTCCTGGTGTGATCACCGGCAAGCCCTTGGGCGGTGGTGGTTCAGAAGGTCGAACAGAAGCCACTGGCTTTGGTGTAATTTTCACAGTCCGCGAAGCCATGAAACACCTCGGAATTGACCCTGGGACGACAACCGCAGCAATCCAGGGTTTTGGTAATGTTGGTCAATTTGTAGCCATTGGTTACAACCGGTTCCTGGGCGGAAAAGTCGTTTGTGTTTCCTGCTGGGACAGAATTGACAAAAAATCGTATACTTTTGCCAAGGAAGATGGCATCGATCCGGTCTTCCTGAAGAGCATCACCGATCAATATGGGACCATCAACAAAGACAAAGCCCGCGAAGCTGGCTATCAGATCGAAGATGGTGATGCCTGGATCAGCAAGGATGTGGATGTGCTCATCCCAGCCGCGCTCGAAGGTCAGATCACTGGTGACACGGTCAATAAGATCAGTAAACAGGTCAAAATCCTGGCAGAAGCTGCCAACGGTCCTACAACTCCCGACGCTGACAAGGTGTTGATTGAGAGAGGCACATTCCTGATCCCTGATTTTCTCTGCAACGCCGGTGGTGTGACGGTTTCTTACTTTGAAGGCGTTCAGAACGATCAGAACTTCTACTGGTCAAAGGAAGAAGTCAGCACTCGTCTGGATCAGAAGATGACCAGCGCTTTCAGCTCTGTCTTGAATATGTCTTTGGCTAAGAATGTTTACATGCGCGATGCTGCCTACATGGTCGCAATCGACAAAGTTGTCAAAGCGATGAAGCAAAGAGGTTGGATCTAATTTTAGTTTTTGGCATCACAAGCCGGTCATTTGACCGGCTTTTTTTTACCCGTGGTGTTTTCGAACAGGTCCTAAACCCGCCTTTGATCGAATATTCGTTGCATTCAATGGCACTTGCGCAAACAGATGGCAAGATCAGGGGACCTTCGCCAATACACAGAGATTATTGCTGACACTCACGGACATGTCGTTACAATAATTTTGACTCAATGGGGTGAGGTTGTTATTATCAAATCATCAAGTGCTTAAAAAGGAGACAGAAATGGCAGACAGAACAGCAACAGCAGTATGGGAAGGAGATCTTAAGAACGGCAAAGGCACGATGCATTTTGCAGATTATGTCGGCCAATATAGTTGGTCATCCCGTTTCGAAGAAGGTGAAGGCACCAATCCTGAAGAGTTATTGGCAGGGGCACACGCCGGATGTTATGCAATGTCAGTAAGTTCCGGACTTACGAAAGCAGGCTTCCTTCCGAAAAGAATTGAGACCACAGCCCGTATCGCCTTGCGACGAATTGAAGGCAAATCCCGAATTGTGAGCAGTCACCTGGTGATCAAAGCAGATGTGCCGGGAATCTCAGATGAAGAGTTTCAAGCGATCGCCCAGGCGAGTAGTGACGGTTGCCCTGTATCGGCTGCTCTTGCCGGGATAGAGATAACGCACGAAGCAAAATTGATCAACGATTAGCACGAATTTGGATTGTGTTGCCATTCTTGCGTTGCACGAGAAGATCGGGTTATTGTTCCGATTCGGTGGGATATTTAAATCTGCATCCCTTAAAACTGTTCATTTTCTATGACTGGTTGGGTGTAGTTCTCTGAAGAATCTTCTTCGGGGGTCATTTCGGCAGGGGGTTCAACGGGTTCCACCCGCTCTTCCATGCGCATCTGACCGCGGAAAAAAGCACCATCTTCACTGCTGAATGACGATGTAACCACATCGCCCCAGACTTTCCCGCTGGAACGGATCTCGAGTTTCTGACAAGTGATATTCCCCTTGACTATACCTGCCACGATCACAGTATCTGCTTTAAGCTGCTTGCAGTCAACTTTTCCAGTTTCTCCCACCACGATCAACCCGGAAATAGCAATTTCACCGGTAATGGTACCTTCAATACGCACGCCACCCTTACCGCGCAAATCGCCCAGCCAGCTGATGCCTGGTCCGATTACAGAAGTAACCTGGCTCCGGGTGGTGTCAGGGTTAAAGGCTGGACCGTCTTTTTTCTTGGAAAACAACATAAAACTATTTTACACCGTTCTGAATCAATTCTTTGACTTGCTCCCAACCCAGCTCCCAACGCAAGGGTATTGAATTCCACGGCTCAGGCGTTTTCCCTAAACCGACTCGCGGCCCGACTGTCACAAGATCGGTTGGCACGCTGATTCCCTCTTCAAGAAACAATTCACCGTCAGGTTGAGTGAGGTCGTAGCCATTCATCCTGCCGTCTAATCCAAATGCCTGGGCCAGTTTGGCGGGACCATTGAGCCACTGTTTGCTGTTGGCCAGGTTAGGTCGGTTTTGCGCCATGATCTCCAGCCCTTCCACCGGGAAAACTGCCCTGATAAGCACGGCGCCGGCTTTTCCAACGGAGTCGGAAACAATGTTGAATAACCAATGCATGCCATAGGTAAAATAAACATAAGCTTTTCCGGGTTTCTCAAAAATCACCTGGTTGCGTTTGGTTTTGCCAAAATGGGCATGAGAGCCGAGATCACCCTCTCCCATGTAAGCCTCAGTTTCGGTGATGATCCCAGCCAAACGCCTACCATTCTGCAGACGGACCAACTTCTTTCCGATAAGATCCGGAGCTAGAAGCTCTGCAGGACGGTCATAAAATTCAATGTACAGCATTTAATCGGTAACTGCTTTTGACTTGGGGTATTTTTCCATCGTTAAGCGTAACCCGGTTTCCAGGGGGACCAACGGGAGGAAATTAAGTTTTTCGTAGGCTTTGCTGATATCGGCACACATGCGTTCTGTTCCGCCGGATTTATTCGGATTGAAAATCTCTTCCGGTTTCTTCCCTGTCACCAGGCGTACCAGGCGCACTAACTCGAGCACGCTGGTCTCGACGCCGGAACCAATATTGATCACTTCCTGGTCGACTCCAACAGCAGAGACAGAGCTGACCATGGCATTGACCAGGTCGTCGATATAAATGTAATCACGGGTTTGTTTACCATCACCGTGAATCACTACGGAGCTGTTGGAGAGAGCATTTCTCAGAAAGTTGGGGATGATCGGTGGATGGGAAACGGGAATGCGCTGCCCAGGTCCGTAGGCATTAAAAATTCGCAGGCAGACTGCCTCTACGCCCGCCTGATAACCAATCGTGCGGACGTAATGTTCAGCTGCCAGTTTTGAAACAGCATAAGGGGAGCGAGGTTTGACTTCGTAGGTTTCCTTATAGGGAATTTGGGTCTGATCGCCGTAAATTGCCCCGGAAGATGCCAGTACGATGCGCCTTACGCGGGTATCGCGAACGGCTTCCATCAAGGTGACGGTGCCGCTGACATTGACATGATTGTAGCTGCTGGGAAACAAGATCGATTCCGGAACGGAAACCTTGGCAGCCAGATGATAGACACAATCCACATCCTGTAAAAGTGTCCAGAGCAAGGTCTTGTCGGAAATATTTCCTTTGGTAAACTGTACATCTTTGGAGAGTTGAGTTGGGTCACCTGTCGAGCAGTCATCCAGAACAAGCACCCGATGCCCCTGACTCGCCAGCCGATTGCTCAGTGCTGCACCAATAAACCCTGCTCCACCTGTGATTAAAAATTTCATACGTCTATACCTTTAGTGCAAAATTATAGCACGCAAGCACTTGCTCTCTTTTGTTAAAAAATATGGCAGATTATCGAATTCTTCGTGAGCTGATGATCAAGAGTACAACCCCGAACAAAACCAGTGCCAGGACGCCTATTGCCAAAAAACGGGCGTTGGAGGAAAACACTCTTTGGAAAAAGCCCGTTTCAACCGTTGGGGTTGGTTCTGCTTCTGTTTCTGGAGCTTTCAGGAGGGCTAAAGGTGCGGTTGAACTGGGTTGCGGCGTGGTAGCGGGCAGGGTTAATTCAGGGGTGAGCGTGCTCTGACCGAGATTTGTCTCACCTCCCTTTACAATGATCAACTGATCACCGGGGTAGATCGGTGAGTCTTCCGTCAGATTGTTCAAGCTGAGCAGGTCTTGCAAAGGAATCCCATACAACTGCACAATGTGATAAAGAAACTGGTCTGGCAGCACTGTGTGGCGGATCTCACCGTTGAGTCCGGGCGTGGCGGTCTGTGAGTACAGATTCTGATTGAGGGTCGGCACAGACGTCTCGACCACCGAAGGGGTCTCGCCCTGGACCAAAGGTTCAGCCTTCGCCTGGAGCAAGCCGCTCAGCAAGAGTGCACTTACCAGGAGGAGTACCAGGAGGTATCGAATGGGGTTTTTATTTTTTTTCATCATTTTTGGTCAATGTACGACCATGTTTGATTATAGCTTATTCGGTGTTTTTCCTCCGCAGGGAATAGTCTTTCAGCATTCCATGGGCGACCGTGGCAGGTAGCCCCTACAAAACACACCGCCCCGCTTCGCGGACCCTCCCCAAA
>ENA-UOOH01000578-UOOH01000578.1-fermentation-metagenome-genome-assembly--contig:-NODE-578-length-41017-cov-11.618891_pt1 | contig 41017 bp, 37 predicted proteins | sample MGYA00245778_ERZ724025 | MGnify/ENA primary metagenome ERZ724025 (study PRJEB28704, sample SAMN03018313) | fermentation metagenome | biome: anthropogenic terrestrial biome; feature: soil; material...
TAGTAACCATAAGGCGAAACTAAGGGTAAAACCATTAAAAATGTCCATTAAGCCTCTTTTGAATAAAAAAAACCTCCTCTGTAGAAACAAAGGAGGTAAAATTCTATTTATTTTGTGTTATCTTTTTGTTGATTCTTCTGAGGCAACTTTTGCACAAATAAACTCTCTGTTCATTCTTGCAATATTTGATCTTTTAATTTGTTTTGGACATTCTGCTTCACAAGCATAAGTGTTGGTGCAGTTTCCAAATCCCAAATCGTCCATTTTAGCAACCATATTCTGAACTCTAATTGCTGCCTCAGGCTTTCCTTGTGGCAATAGTGCCAATTGAGAAACCTTAGCAGAAACAAATAGCATTGCTGAAGCATTCTTACAAGCAGCAACACAAGCTCCACAACCTATACAAGAAGCAGAATCCATAGCTTCGTCTGCCTTATGTTTTGAAATTAGAATTGCATTTCCGTCAGGTACTCCTCCAGTGGTTGCAGAAACATATCCTCCTTCTTGAATAATTTTATCCAAAGCAGTTCTATCAACAATCAAGTCTCTAATAATTGGGAAAGGTTTAGCTCTCCAAGGTTCAATTGTTATTGTTTCTCCATCTGTGAACTTACGCATGTGTAACTGACAAGTAGTTACTGCAGAGTCTGGTCCGTGAGGATGTCCGTTAATATATAAACCACACATTCCACAAATACCTTCTCTACAATCATTATCAAAACAAACTGGGTGTGATAGTTTATCTACAAGACTCTCATTCAATATATCTAACATCTCCAAGAAAGAACAATCTGGAGAAATGTTACTTATTTTATATGTTTCAAAACGTCCTTTAGCTTTTCTATTTTCTTGACGCCATATTTTTAATGTAAAATCCATCTTACTTGTAATTTCTTTGTTGAACGTTAATAAATTCGTATTTTAAATCTTCTTTATGCATAACTGGCTCTTGGTCTTTTCCTTTATATTCCCAAACTCCAACAAACATAAAGTCTTGGTCATTTCTCTTAGCTTCTCCCTCTTCGGTAACAAACTCTTCTCTATAGTGCCCACCACAACTTTCCTCTCTTTGAAGAGCATCCTTAGCAATAATTTGCGAAAGCTCAATGTGGTCAGCCAAACGTACTGCCTTTTCAAGCTCAGGATTCAAGGAAGTTAAATCTCCAGTAACTCTAACATTTGACCAAAATTCCTTTTTCAAATCCTCAAGCATTGGAATAGCTTTTTGTAGGTTTTGTGCATTTCTACCCATTCCTACATATTCCCACATAATGTGTCCAAGTTCTCTTTGTAATGTGTCAACTGTCTTTTCTCCATTAATTGACATTATCTTTTCAAGCTTTTCTTTAACAGATTTTTCTGCAACAGCAAATTCTTCTGTTTCGGTTGAAACCTTAGATTCATATATTTGGTCAGAAAGATAGTTTTGCATTGTGTATGGAAGAACGAAATAACCATCTGCTAATCCTTGCATAAGTGCAGAAGCTCCCAAACGATTGGCTCCATGGTCGGAGAAATTGGCTTCTCCTGTTGCAAAAAGTCCTGGAATTGTTGTTTGAAGCTCATAATCTACCCACAAACCTCCCATAGTATAGTGAACAGCAGGATAAATCATCATTGGGTTTTCGTAAGGATCAACATCAACAATCTTCTCATACATCTGGAATAGATTTCCATAACGTGCCTCAACCTTATCTCTTCCCAAACGCTCAATGGCTGTTTTGAAATCTAAGTAAACTCCGTATCCGCTTGGAGCTACACCATATCCAGCATCGCATCTCTCCTTAGCAGCACGTGAAGCAATATCTCTCGGAACAAGATTTCCAAAAGCAGGATAGCGTCTTTCTAAGTAGTAGTCCCTATCCTCTTCGGTAATTTCTGTAGGTTTAAGTTTTCCTTCCCTTATTGCAACAGCATCCTCAATCTTCTTTGGAACCCAAATTCTTCCGTCATTTCTCAAAGATTCCGACATTAGGGTAAGCTTTGATTGATAGTCTCCCTTAACAGGAATACATGTTGGATGTATTTGCACAAAGCAAGGATTAGCAAAGAAAGCCCCCTTATGATAGCACTGAACAGCAGCCGAACCATTACAATTCATAGCATTGGTAGAAAGGAAATAAACATTCCCATATCCTCCTGTTGCAATAACTACTGCATGTGCTCCCCAACGTTCAATTTCTCCATTTTGAAGATTTCTTGTAATAATTCCTCTTGCCCTTCCATCAACTACAACCAAATCCATCATCTCTCTTCTCTCATACATCTCAACAGTGCCTGCCTTAATCTCTTTTGAAAGTGCAGAATAGGCACCAAGAAGAAGTTGTTGTCCTGTTTGGCCCTTAGCGTAGAATGTCCTACTAACTTGTGCTCCTCCAAAGGAACGGTTATCCAACATTCCTGAATAATCTCTTGCAAAAGGAACTCCTTGAGCAACACATTGGTCAATTATACTATTTGAAACCTCTGCCAAACGATAAACATTTGCTTCTCTTGCTCTATAGTCTCCTCCTTTAATTGTATCGTAGAAAAGTCTATCAACGCTATCTCCGTCGTTTTGATAGTTCTTAGCTGCATTTATTCCTCCTTGAGCTGCAATTGAGTGAGCTCTACGAGGAGAATCGGAAATGCAGAATATTTTAACATTAAAGCCCAAAGCTCCCAATGAAGCTGCTGCAGATGAACCAGCCAAACCAGTACCCACAACAATAACATCAAGTTTTCTTTTGTTTGCTGGGTTAACTAATTTTTGACTTGCTTTATATTTTGTCCACTTTTCCGATAGCTGACCTTCTGGTATTTTGGAATCAAGTGTATTCATATCCTTGTATATTATTTTATTAATAAATTCATTCAACCCTTTTCGCCCCTAATTCATAAACATAAACCAAAGAGGAATTATGGCAAAACCAAGAGGAACCAAAACAGCATAGAAAATAGAAACCCAATCAATTATTGGAGAATACTTCCTATGACTTAGCCCCAAGGTTTGAGCCAAAGAATTGATGGCATGATAGAGATGGAACCCCAAAACAACAAAAACCACTAAATATATCAATGAATAGGTTTTGTTGGCAAACAAGTCCTTACTCATAGTGTAGAAATCAGGTTCAACATGCTTAAAGTCCTCACCACAATATTGAATCACTTCCTCTTTGGTCAAATTCACCATATTCTTCTGACTCTTATCCATTTTCTCAGGAGAAATCTGGCTTATTGCCTGATATTGTGCCATAAGAGCAGCCTGCTCCTTTTCGTTTAGCTCACCTTGCTGGAGCTTCATTGCCTTTTGTTGGAATAGCTTATCAACCTGCTCAATGCTTGCAGAATACTTTCCCTCAACCAAGTCTAACTTAACAAAATAGAAATTGATAAAATGCAAAACCAAAAAACAAGCCACAATACCTCCTGTCCAAATCATATAACGCGACATAAAAGGAGTCTTGGTCTTAGTCCTTACTTTGTAGCGAACCGGACGAGCCAACCAGTTTTCAATTGTAAGATAGATGGCAAGACAAATATGCAGAAGCACACTTGCCAAAAGTACAATTTCAAACACTTTCACAATGTAGTTTGTTCCCATGAAATGACTTGCATTTCTATACCACTCTCCACCATCATCTCTCAAAAGACAAAGGTTAATTCCCAAATGCACCGGCAAGAACAAGAGCAAAAACAACCCAAAGGCTGCAAGAGCTATCTTTTTGGTGATGGAGGCAAACTGTATTAGTTTCATAGATTTTTGCTTTTAGTTAATATAAAATTTGCATAAAATAAATAGAGTTGCAAAGTTAGGAATTAAATTTAATATGGACAAATAAAGTCTTAGAGATAAAACCAATTAAAAAAACAAGCAAACGACCTAATCTAATAAGATAAGGTCCATAAAACAGTTCTCACAATCAAAATTAAGCCTATACGTCCTATTATTGTCCCTCAAAAACAACTCTTGATTAAAATCCTCACTAATCCTATCCCTAATCAAACACTGCCCTAAGGCATAACGAATACAGTTTTTTGTTCGCATAAGATTAACCTCATTAAAATCATTCTCTTTTCCTACACCCATATCTTTCTCCAAACCACACTCAACCCTCTCAACCTTATGCCTTAAATAGAACTGCCTTGCTTTCTCATTCACGACATTTGCTCTAAAGTCAAGTGTTTTTTGAGGATAGGGAACATCATTCTTTTCAAACTCTTTTCTTGTTGGCTTATATGCTTTTTGTCTTAACTCGTAAAGTTTTTCAATAAGATTTCTTCTATGTTGATTAAGTAGGGAAGAGGCAAAGAAAAAATTATCAGAACATTTATTTTCAAAACTTCTTAAATAGAAAATACTATCTCCAAGCTTATCAATCTGCTTCAAAAGATTTTTATCATAGTCTTGAACTTTATGTGCAATCTGCTTTTCAATAATAATCTTTTCTTGAACATTTAATCCTTGTTCATCAATGGCTTGTAGAGAAAATCCTTGAGAGGTTTCTTTAAGAATAATATCTACTCCTATTCTTCTTTTGGTTTTGTCAGTTAGAACTTGTTTAGTAAACTGAGTGTCTAAGTTGCGATAAATCTTTGTTAGAAGTCTAATGTCTGGTTTCTTGTTTGGATATATCATAACCAAGCCTTGAGAAGGGTTTTCTTCAACTCCATTAACCAAAAAACCTTCAATATTACCTTCCATGTTAATATAACATAGACCATCTCCATTTGAAATTCTTTCTTTGGTGTCAACTTGAAAATAGAATTTTCCTCTTCCTGACTTATTCAAATCGCTTACTTTACCTAAATACTTCCCAATTGATTTTGCAGAATCTAAATTACCAATAATATCTTTTTTGCCGTGAAGATTAAAACTTGTAAATCCACGATTAAAACTTCTTTCAACATCAGGCTCAAATCCAATTTCAGTTTTACCTATTGAGCTTCTGCAATATTTTTCTTTATTGTTTCCAGTAGAAATATACTTATCAATCTCTCTTGAATAGTAGGCTGTAACATTCTTAGCATAGTCCATCTCTTTCAATCTCCCCTCAATTTTAAAGCTCCTAATTCCAGCCTCAATCATTTCTGGAATATGTGATGATGCATTAAAATCTTTTGTAGAAAGGAGGTGCTTGTCTTTAATCAAAATCTTTCCTTGAGAGTTAACTAAGTCGTACTTGCTTCTGCATGCTTGAGAACACTCCCCACGATTGCCAGAACGTTTGGTTATCTCATAGCTCAAATAGCACTGACCACTAAGTCCATTACATAAAGCTCCATGAACAAAAAATTCTAATTCAATATCAGGAACAAAGCTGTGAATTTCTCTAATCTGCTCAATGGAAAGCTCTCTTGCCAAAACAACTCTCTTGAAACCAACATCACTAAGGAACTTAATCCTTTCCTTAGAAATATTATGCATTTGAGTGCTTGAATGAATATGTATTGGAGGAAGGCTTATTTCCAAAATACCATAGTCTTGAATAATTATTGCATCAACTTCAATTTCGTAGAGCTTTTTAATTAAATCCTCAGCTTTTTCTAACTCATTGTCAAAAAGAATAGTATTTATGGTAACATATACCTTTGCATTAAATAAATGAGCATAAGAAACTAAAGAGGCAATATCCTCCAAGCTATTTCCTGCTTGAACTCTTGCTCCAAAACTATCGGCACCAATATAAACAGCATCAGCTCCAGAGTCAATTGCTGCAATGCCAATCTCAAGGTTTTTGGCAGGAGAAAGAAGTTCAATATGCTCCATTATAATTTAATTAAAAGTGAATTTTTATTTTAAACAACGTTTGTACATTTGAATTGTGTTTTGCAAGCCGTAATACAGAGCATCGCAAATTAAAGCATGACCAATGGAAACCTCCAAAAGATTAGGAATATTATTTTTGAAAAACTCCAAGTTGTCCAAATCCAAATCATGTCCAGCATTAAGACCTAAGTTTTGATGTTTTGCTTCATTGGCAGCCTTAATAAATGGCTCAATAGCTTTTTGCCTGTCAATTAAATAGCCTCTTGCATAACTCTCAGTATAAAGCTCAACACGGTCAGCTCCACAAGCCTTTGCCCCAGCAACCATTTCTTCCTCAGGGTCAACAAAAATGGATACCCTACTAAAAGACTTAAGTCTTTCAACAACTGAAGAAAGAAATTCTTTATTTTTAATAGTATTCCAACCAGCATTAGAGGTTAAAACATTGTGAGCATCAGGAACAAGAGTAACCTGAGCGGGCTTAATTTCCTCCACCAATCGAATAAAATCATCAGTAGGATTACCCTCAATATTAAACTCTGTAGTTAAAATAGGCTTTAAGTTTCTAACGTCTGAATAACGAATATGCCTTTCGTCTGGACGAGGATGCACAGTTATGCCCTCCGCCCCAAAACGTTCACAATCCATAGCAACCTTAATCAAATCTGGATTATTGCCTCCCCTTGCATTTCTTATAGTTGCCACCTTATTAATATTAACACTAAGCTTTGTCATAATAAACCTTTTAAAAACTTTTTGCAAAGATAAGCACGAAATTAAAACATTTGCATTTTACTTTAAATTTAACCTCCAAAACATGATAATGAAAAATATAAGGTACATATACAAAAATATAAAGGACATATTTGGAAATATAAGGGAGATAAATAAAAATATAAGGGAGATATTTTCAATTATACTTGATGTTTTTTTGAATAACCAATTTGTTTGTTTCTTTTCACATGTCTCTTTACTCCTCAATCCCTCACTTTTTCTTGAAGTAAATATATTTTTATATCTTTGTAGATTATTTGTTTTGAAAATTTTGGTTATTATGGATAAACGTTGGGTGGTTAAGAATAATGGAGATAGGGCTTTAGTTGAGCAACTTGCAATGGATTTAAGGGTTGATTCTACTTGTTTGAGAGAGGAAGATTATAGGGCTTATGATATTATTGCAAATCTTCTTGTGCAAAGGGGGATAAAGAGTTATGATGAGGCTAAGAAGTTTTTTAGACCTAATCTCAAGGATTTACACGACCCTTTCCTTCTTAAGGACATGGAGGATGCTTTGGTTAGAATTATGGTTGCCATAAAGGCTGGAGAGAAGATTTTAATTTATGGTGATTATGATGTTGATGGTACTTCTGCAGTTGCATTGGTCTATTCATATTTGAAACAGTTCTATTCAGAAGTGGATTTTTACATTCCTGATAGATATATTGAAGGCTATGGAATTTCCTATAAGTCTATAGATTGGGCTTATGAGAATGGTTATAAGTTGGTTATTGCATTGGATTGTGGAATTAAGGCTATTGAACAAATTGCCTATGCAAGTGAGAAGGAAATTGATTTTATTATTTGTGACCATCATCTCCCTGGCGATGAATTGCCAAAGGCTTGTGCAATTTTAAATCCTAAGGTTAAAGATTCCAATTATCCCTACAAGGAGCTTTCTGGTTGTGGTGTTGGTTTTAAGCTTATTCAGGCATTTAATATTAAGAGAAATCAACCTTTTGAAAAACTCCTTCCTTATTTAGACCTTGTTGCCATTTCCATTGCTGCTGATGTTGTTCCAGTAACTGGAGAGAACAGAATTTTGGCTTATTATGGTTTAAAAATTATCAATAGACAGCCTCGTGCAGGAATTGAAGCCATTCTTAAGTTTAGCAATGTTGTTAGAGTTTCTAATGAAGAGGATAGAAAGTTTTATTTTAATCGTGAGCTAAGCATTATTGATTTAGTTTTTTTGATTGGTCCTAGAATTAATGCTGCTGGAAGAATTGAATCGGGAAGAAACTCTGTTGAGCTTCTAATTTGTGATAAGTTGGAAGATGCTCAAACAATTGCTGAAAAGATTAATGAAACAAATGATGAACGTAGGAAATTGGATATTGAAGCAACTCAACAAGCCATTTCTATGCTTGAAAACTCTCCCGACCTTTTGAGTAGCAAGGCTAATGTAGTTTTTCAAGAGGATTGGAGTAAGGGAGTTATTGGAATTGTTGCCTCACGTCTTATTGAAAAATACTATAAACCAACCATTGTCTTCACAAAGAGTAACGGATTAATAACAGGCTCGGCTCGTTCAGTTAAAGACTTTGATATATACAATGCAATTGAGTCTTGTTCTTTTCTTTTAGAACATTTTGGAGGACATAAATTTGCTGCAGGACTATCCATTAAGGAAGAAAACCTTAGTGAGTTTATACGTCTGTTTAAAGAAAAAGTAGAGCAGGATATGACAGAAGAACAATCTGTTCCAGAAATTGAAATAGACCAAGAAATTAACTTAAGTGATATTACTCCAAAGCTATATAGGATTATTAAACAATTTGCACCCTTTGGACAAGAAAACAACACTCCAGTATTTCTTTCAAAACGAGTTGTAGATACAGGTCAAGTGCGTCCTGTTGGACAAAAACACTTAAATTTCTCTGCAATTCATTTAGACATTCGCCATCTACCTTTTTCCTGCATAGGCTTTGGACTAAGCGACTATTACAACAAAATTAAAAATGGAGGGGCGTTCGATATTGCATATCAAATAGACGAAAATCAATGGAATGGAAGGACGTCAATTCAGTTAAACATTAAGGATATTAAACTAAATAATTAATAAGAAAATAGATTATGGCATTAGACGATAAGAAGATTATTTTTTCTATGGTTGGGGTGGGTAAGCTCTATCCACCAAGCAAGCAGGTACTAAAGGATATTTACCTTTCTTTCTACTATGGTGCAAAGATAGGGATAATTGGTTTAAACGGTTCAGGGAAATCAACCCTTTTAAAGATAATTGCTGGCTTAGACCCTTCGCATCAAGGAGAGGTGCATTTCTCTCCAGGATATAGTGTTGGATATTTGGAGCAAGAGCCAAAGTTGGATGATGGAAAAACTGTAAAGGAAGTAGTTATGGAAGGCGTAAAGGAAGTAGCCGACATAATTAAAGAATATGATGAGATTAATTTGAAATTCTCTGAGCCAATGAGCGATGATGAGATGACCAAACTAATGGAACGTCAAGGAGAGGTTATGGAACTTATGGAGCAACACGATGCTTGGAATCTTGATAACAAACTTGAAAGAGCAATGGATGCTTTGCGTTGTCCAGAAGAAGATGCAATTGTAGGCACACTTTCAGGAGGAGAAAGAAGAAGAGTTGCACTTTGCAGACTATTGCTTCAAGAACCAGACATACTACTTTTAGATGAGCCAACCAACCACCTTGATGCCGAATCAATTGATTGGTTAGAACAACACCTTCATCAATATAAAGGAACAGTTATTGCAGTAACCCACGATAGATATTTCTTAGATAATGTTGCAGGATGGATTTTGGAACTTGACAGAGGAGAAGGAATACCATGGGAGGGTAACTATTCTTCATGGCTTGACCAAAAAACCAAGAGAATGGAGATGGAGCAAAAGACTGAAAGCAAAAGAAAGAAAACTCTTGAAAGAGAGTTGGAATGGGTTAGAATGAGTCCTAAGGCAAGACATGCTAAAGGGAAGGCACGTTTGAGTGCTTATGAACAAATGCTTTCACAAGATACAAAAGAAAAAGAAGAACGTTTGGAAATCTTTATTCCTAACGGTCCTCGTTTGGGAACAAAGGTTATTGAAGCCAACGGAGTTAGCAAAGCTTTTGGAGAAAGACTTCTTTTTGAAAACCTAACATTTTCTCTTCCACCAGCAGGAATTGTTGGAGTTATAGGACCTAATGGAGCAGGTAAAACAACACTCTTTAGAATGATTATGGGTATCCAAAAACCAGACAATGGAACATTTGATGTTGGAGAATCAGTTAAGGTAGGTTATGTTGACCAGCAACATAGTGAAATTGACCCAGAGAAAACAGTTTGGGAAGTTGTTTCAGAAGGCAATGAACAAATTCAAATGGGAGGAAGACTAATAAATTCAAGAGCCTATGTATCTCGTTTCAACTTCTCAGGAACAGACCAAAGCAAGAAAACAGGAATACTTTCTGGAGGAGAAAGAAATCGTTTGCACTTAGCTCTAACCCTTAAGTCAGAGGCAAATGTATTGCTATTAGATGAGCCAACCAACGATATTGACATCAACACACTCCGTGCCCTTGAAGAAGGTTTAGAAAACTTTGCAGGCTGTGCAGTGGTTATTTCTCACGACAGATGGTTTTTAGACAGAATTGCAACCCATATTCTTGCCTTTGAAGGTGATTCTGAAGTGTATTTCTTTGAAGGTTCTTATTCAGAATATGAAGAAAACCGCAAGAAACGTTTAGGAGATATAACCCCTAAAAGACCAAGATACAAAAAATTGATTGCTGACTAGAAACAGTTTTAAATAATATAAGGAATTATAAATCAATCTAAGAATAGAGACAGGATATTGGCAACGGATTTTAATATACGGAATTTTCCCTATTATTATGTGATTTATAATTCCTTTATTATATCGAACTCATATTAATTTTACCAACATCTAGAACATGCCCAACCTGTTTCCCTGCAATATGATAAAGAAGAGTAACAACTTCCATGACCATCATTCCATGGTACATCATAATCACAACATTTCCCATTATCGCATTCTAACATACCTTGGTCTTCACATCCTGAATCATCACAAGATGTTATTACTGCACTTATAAAAATTAATGCAAGTACAAAAAATAAAGGTTTTTTCTTCATAATTAAATTTTTAGTTGTTAAAATAATTATTTTCTAAATTGTATAAAGATGGGATTGCTCCCATAATTACATATTTTATTGTATCGTTTTTAATATAAAATATTGTTGGAGATACTTTTGTCAATTTAGATATATCCTCGTATTTGCAATTTTTAATTTCATACTTTGGATTAAAATATTTAATCAAATCATCTTTTTTATTATCTCCAACTGCAAAAGCAATAACTTTATCAATGTTTTCAGAGCTTTCATATTGATTCAAATTTCCGATGTAATCCCAGCATGAACTACAATTGTATGACATGATACAAACAACATAAGTTGAATCAGCAAAGAAAGATGCTAATTGAGGTAGATTAGTATCTTTTATTGGCATGTTAATTAGAGGGTTTCTCTGTCTTTTTTTAATTGATTTCTCCATTTTCTTGAAATTCAATCCAAGAAAAAATGAAGTAATAATAAGTCCCACAACTACAATTATCAGAATAATGATTTTTTGCTTTTTCATAAACTAGAATTTAACTATAAAGCCTAAATCAATTGCAAAATCAAATTGGTTAACATCGTAATTAGCAAAAGTGAGGAATGACCATGAATATCCCAAACCAGCATTAAATCCATATTTAACTTTCTTACCCCAACAGAAATCTCCGCCTATCATGTAAGAGAAACCATAAGTAGGAGATTCTTCATAAGAATAGTAATCATTTTGGTAGCATGTTATAGTCCCTGTTGTCCCATACTGCATTTCGATATAAAATGGACTAGTTTTTGACCAATAGCTTTTTAATCCAATAGTCCAATGGAGATTTTCATATGGTAGGTATCCAATTCCTATATGTGTAGCCATTATTCCTTTTCTATATTGAAAATTGATTCCAGGTATACCATAACTTATTCCCACTCCTGTACGAAAGTATAAATCAAAATCATACTCAATTTGATTCAATTTGTCATCTTGATTTGATTGGGTGAAAGAATTTATAGGTTTGGGATCTGTTACAGCAGTATAATTCTCTTTTGTTTTTTTGACGGAAAATAACTCAACTTTCCCATTTTTATAAGTAATTCTAAAAACTTCCGAAATAATAATATTTCGAGTTGGTCCATCTTGGAAATCAAAGTCTTTATACTTGATCTGCGTATCAGTAATTTCAATCACCTTCGCCTTAATTTCCTCTCCATTCTGGAGTAAAATTACATCATAATCTTTTTTTACATCCTGTGCTTTCAAATCTGCACTGAATCCGATGCAAAAAATGACAGCTAAAAAATAAAGTATTTTTCTTTTCATGTCTTTTTGCATTAAATTAATAATTTGTTTTAGTGACTTTTGTAAGAAATATTTTGCATAATATCTCTAATCAAGATTTAAGAGAAAAAAACTAATTCTATATTCGAGAGCTGGCTTAATTAAAATATATGAGTTTTCAGGATTATAGATATTCCAATTTGTTGACACTAATCTTGTAGACGTAATCCTATAAGTTAAACCTATAGATACAATATTACCAAAAACAAGATCTAAATTAGCAGAAGTAGTAAAATTAACTTTTGGGCCATCATTTGACATTCCTGCATACCAGAAACCAAATTGCGGAGAAACTACACATGCTATGATTTTTTCCCCTCCTAATCCTATTGCAGGACCTACATGTAAATCAAAACGTGTTGCATAATTTTTATATGGATCATCAGAATTAATTATACTTTCTTTAGGCAATTCTCTATAAGATCTTATGCCTATTCCTCCCCCTAATCCCCAAAAAAATGTGTTTTCATCAATAAATTTCCAGCCTAAAGCATCAAATGTTATGGCACTTCCTTTTGAATTTACTGATGTCTCTTGTTTTGGGACATATCCAGCAGAAATTTGAACACCACCTCCTTGTGCTGAAAGTAAGTAATTTATTGTTAAACTTAGTATAAATAAAGTAACTTTTCTCATATGCTGTAGATAATATTAATTAAAGAATAAAAAGTTGCCTGCAAGATTAAGGACATTAACCTCGTAGGCAAAGTGTTTTTTAAGGATTTTCCTGCTCTGTTGACTTTCTTGACTTGTAGCCTTTCATGTCCAAAGAGCCTAAAACTTTTGGTGTGTCCTCCAACAAGTTTCGCCATTCCTTACCCATACGGTATATAACCCTTGGTCTTCTGATGGTTTCAGCTGTAACCTCTTCAAGAGTATCAACCGCCTTTGCGCTAATACTAATCTTAAATTCGCCAAACTCACCTAAATCAACATCTCTTCCGTCAGCCAAGTACTTACCTATAACCAACCACAGATTGTCGACAGTGTTTTTAATATCCCCTCTTGAAAGAGAAGACAAATCAGTAACATCTTTGTAAATCTGGGTCATAGGAACCTTTCTGCCTTTTTTTAATTTAGCCATGAATTTCATCCCTGGCTCAGGTCCAACGGTAACTTTACGTTCGACCCCTACAATTTCTAATGCCATAAATATTGGTATTAAGTTAAACAAAAAAAATATTAATTAAAGGGTTTTTAATCCCTTTTTTATTTAATTATATCTCACTAATAATCAGTCATTAAATTTCATAAAGTGAACAGGTAAAATTTACACGCCGTCAAACGCATCAAAACACGGCGTCTGAAGCATCAAAACACGGCGTCAAACGTATCGAAACACGGCGTCAAACGTATCGAAACACGGCGTGTAAATTTTGTAGATTTGTTTTTGCAGTTTTCAAAGAGCGTTTTATTTATATATGTATATTATAATCAGTGTTTTAAAATGGTGCAATAAGTTTTATGCAAAAATTGCATCAAAACATATAGAACTTAGAAAAACGAGAAAACAATAATCCCCTCAAATATTCTTTTTGGGAGCATGCAAATATATATATTTTTTTTAAATTGAATGCAATTAATTTGATTTTTATTTATTTAATTCTGCAATTTTATTAGCAATATTTATTCCATCAATTGCACTTGAAGTTATCCCTCCAGCTAATCCTGCTCCTTCTCCGCAAGGATAAAGACCAGAGATTTGAATATGTTGGAGGGTTTCCTTATCTCTTGGAATGCGAACGGGTGATGAGGTACGAGATTCTAAACCAATTAGATTAGCTTCATGGGTTATAAAACCTTTCATCTTTCTTCCAAAATCGTTGAATGCATTATGGAGTGATGAGGAAATAAACTTAGGCAAAACCTTATTAAGATTTGTTGGCACAACTCCACATAAATAGGATGTTGGGCTTAGGGCTGAGGAAGGAGTGCTTTTGAGAAAATCTGTCAAACGTTGTGATGGTGCTGCAATGCTTTTTTCTGCTGCTTCAAACATTTTCTTTTCAGCATCCTCTTGAAGTTTCATCAGCGATAAAGCTCCATATTTGCTAAATTCCTTTGCGTCTTGTTCATTAACACTTACTACCATCCCTGAATTGGCAAAAGGAGAGCTTCTTAAAGAATTGGACATTCCATTAACAACCAATTCTCCATTATTTGTAGAAGCTGGTATTATCATCCCTCCTGGACACATACAGAAAGAGAAAACTCCTCTTCCTTTATTATTATATGCCAAAGTGTAGGATGCTGGAGGAAGTAATTTTGAATAGTTGGAAGAGTGATATTGAATTTGATTAATCATTTCTTGAGGATGCTCAATTCTAACTCCCATTGCAAAAGGTTTTGCTTCAATTGCCCATTTCTTTTCATCAAACAAATAATAAATATCCCTTGCACTATGTCCTGTTGCAAGAATTACATTATCTGCTTCAATCTTATCTCCATTTTGAGTGATAACTCCCTTTATTTTATTGTCTTTAGTGATGAAATCAACAACTTTTGTATTGAAATGATATTCTCCACCAAATTCTTCAATGGTTTTGCGAATATTTTTAATTATAGATGAAAGCTTATCTGTTCCTATGTGTGCATGTGCTTCAACTTTAATATCCTTGGCTGCTCCATGTTCAATGAAAATATTCAAAACTTCATCAATATTTCCTCTCTTATTGGAACGAGTGTAAAGCTTACCATCAGAAAAAGTTCCTGCACCCCCTTCCCCAAAACACCAATTTGATTCTGAATTGATTTCCCTTTGACGAACAATTTGTGCAATATCAATTTTCCTTTCACTAACAGACTGTCCCCTTTCAATAATTATAGGCTTTAATCCTTTTTCAATAAGCTTCAAACTTGCAAACAATCCTGCAGGACCAGCACCAATAACAATTACTGGTTTTGAGTTGTGAACATCTTTATATTCTCTCTTTTTAGGGCTTATGTCTTTTGTTGGAAGAGAATTATTCTCATCTCTTACCTCCTCAAGCTTTTCTTTTTTATCTTGAAGATTAAGGCTAAGCTTTACTCTATATGATATTGGTTTCTTTCTTGCGTCAATACTCCTTTTAATAACCTCACAGCTAAGAATATCAATTAACTTTATACCTGTTTTCTTAGCAATTGCTCTTTTTATAACCTCTTGGCTTACCAAATCTTCAGGCAATAGGTTAATTTCTATTTCTTTTATCATTTTTTTGTTGTTTATAAGGGAAAAATAAGAGAGGTTATTTGAAATACTATTCAAATGTTAGAGTGATGTAGAATATCCTTGTTTTGTATTTATCAATTATGTTGGAGAATGGTTTTTGTGGTTCTGGAATATGCATATTGTTGAAACTAAAGGAAGATTTAAGTTCAATACCAAACTTAAAGTATTGCAAATAGAAATCAAAACCAGCACCAAGAGTGTACATCCAATCGTTATTATTAACTCTTAGTAGCATATCTTCTTCAGAGATTTTCTTCTTTTTAAACGAAGCCAAGTCGTATGCATGTTTACCTCCAGCAATCACATAAGGGCGGAAATCTCTCCATCTTTTTGATTGTATTTTGAATTCTAATGGCGTTTCTAAATAAATTGCTTCAATGTTTGTTGACTCAGTTTTGATATTTCCAGCAGCATCAATAGTGTTAAAATTAAACTTTCTTTCTCCAAAAGAGATTGTAGGAATTAATCTAATACGAAGATACTCAAAGATTTTTAGATCACTAATCACTCCAACCTGAAACCCATGTTGAGAATCAATATTCATTCCAACAACCTTATCTGGTTGAGGTAATGGTTCCTTAACCTTTAAAAGAGAAGAGAATTGATTATAGCCTAAAAGAAAACCAAAGTGAATTGTCTTTTCATCGTAGTGAGGAAGATTGGGTGGTCGAGTTTGAGCCAAAAGGCTTAAAGTAAATAAAAGCGATAATAATAATAAGATTGGCTTCCTCATCTTTTTTAAATTCTATAATCTATCTAATAGAATCAAACGAACTTTTTCGTAATTAATTGTACCATTCTCACCTAAAGACCAATTTCTTTCCTTTATTCTTTGAACAATTGGCTCAATACAAGTTTCATTCAGTCCAACATGACTCAAGCGAGTAGGGATATGTATTGAATCAAAGAAATCTATAGTAGCCTTAATTGTCTTATCAATCCTTTCTTCTTTAGTCCCTTCACTAATTTCAAATACTCTTTCCCCAAACTGAAGAATTTTTTCTCCCTTTTCGTCTCTCATAACTTTCATAACACCTGGAAGTATAATTGAAAGAGTTGTTCCATGATCTATGTCGTGAAATGCTGTTAGTTCGTGACCAATCATATGTGTTGCCCAATCTTGAACTGCTCCGCAAGCAATCCAACCATTTAAACCCATAGTTGCTGCCCACATTAGATTTGCTCTAACATCATAGTCCATTGGGTTAGCAAAAACCTTTGGAGCCTCTTCAATTAGTGTAATAATAATACTTTCAGCAAAACGATCGGAAATTTGATTTCTTACAGGATAGGTTAAATATTGTTCCATAACATGAACAAAAGTATCTGCAATTCCGTTAGCAATCTGTCTTTCAGGTAATGTGAAGGTTGTTTGAGGGTCTAAGATTGAGAATTTAGGGAAACAATGTTCACTATGAAAAGATATTTTTTCCAAAGTTTCTTTCTTAGTAATTACAGCACCATTATTCATTTCCGAAGCTGTAGCTGGCAAGGTTAAGACAGCACCAAATGGCATTGCTTTAGAAACATTTGTTCCTCCGGTCTTTAAAATTTCCCACTTGTCTTCTCCTTCAAAGAGAGAAGCTGCAACAATAAACTTGGTTGCATCAATAACGCTTCCTCCTCCAACTGCAAGAACAAAATCAATTTTACTTTCCTTTATGAAATCAACACATTTCAAGCATGTTTCGTAGTGAGGGTTGGGTTCAATTGCTCCAAATTCAAACACTTTTCTATTTCCTAAGGCTTGAATAACTTGGTCATAAACTCCATTTCTTTTAATACTTCCTCCTCCATAAGTAATTAAAACTCTACTATCTTGAGGAACTAATTTATCTAATTTCTTAATCGTATCTTTACCAAAAAATATTCTGGTAGGATTATAATACATAAAATTCTTCATAATCTTTTTTATTTATAATTACGATTTTTATTTATAGTTTATTGCACACCTCGCTTAAAAGCAATTGTTTATTAATAGGCACAACCCCAACTTGTTCGCAAACCAAACCTCCAGCAAGATTAGAAATTTCTGCAACTGTTTTGAATGGAAGCTTTAGAGCCAAGCATAAAGAAGCAACGCTAATGACTGTGTCTCCAGCACCAGAAACATCAGAAATTGACCTCTGGTGTGCAGGTATAATCAACATATTGTTTTGTTTTAAACCATAGTCAGCAATAAAAACTCCATTTTCGCTAAGAGTTATAAAAATCATTCGAGATTTTATTCTATGATGTAATAGATTTGAGGCATCTATCAAATTATTCATTGAAGGAAGATCAAACTCAATCTTTAGTCCTTCTTTTAGTTCCTTAAGATTTGGTTTGAAAAGCGTAACATTTTTGTATGAAAGGAAATTCTTTTTCTTTGGATCAACTGCAGTAGGAATCTCTTTCTTGTTTGCAAGTTTAACAACTTCCGATATAACATTTTGAGTAATTACACCCTTATCATAATCTTGAAAAATAATGGAATCAATCTTAGTCGAATTAATAATTTTAAAAATTGAACCAATAAACTCCTTTTCATCATTTTCCGAAAGTGGGGCAGTGATTTCTTGGTCAACCCTAAGCATTTGAATTTTATTCCCCAAAATCCTTGTCTTTACTGTTGTCTCTCTTTCCTTTGAAAGCAAAATACCTTCTTTAGTAATGTTTAGTTTTTTCATTAATGAAAGAATGTTCTTTGCTTTTGTATCATGCCCTACAACAGAACAAAGAATTGGATTAGCACCCATTGCCCTTATGTTTAAAGCAACATTAGCTGCTCCTCCCAACCTATCTTCAGTCTTAACTATTGTTGCAACAGGAACAGGTGCTTCAGGAGAAATCCTATCAACCTTTCCCCACATATATGAGTCAATCATAACATCACCAATAATCAAGATGTTCAAACCATCGTACTTGTTAAAGATCTTTTTATAGTCCATAAATAGTATTTTAAATTGATAGTTCTCCTCTTAAAGGTTGGTTCAGCATCTCAACAATTTTATTCTTATCGTCGTAGTTTCCATGCAAAAACATAAGTTTTGCAACAGCAGACTCAGTAGTAATATCATGCCCACTTATAACTCCAATTTCTGCTAAATGAGCTGAGGTTTCATAATGCCCCATTGCAACTGAACCAGCCTTACATTGTGTAACATTATAGATTATTATTCCATTATCAATTGCTGTTTTCAACGCATCAATAAACCATTCTTCCGTTGGTGCATTGCCTGAGCCATAGGTTTCCAAAACAACTCCTTTTAAACCTTCAATAGATAGAATTGTTCTTAAATAGCTCTCCTTTATTCCAGGAAATAGCTTAATTAGAATTATGTTATCGTCAAGTTTCTTATATGTTTTGAAAGATTGAGTTGGCTTTTGAAGAAATAGATGTTGTTTATAGGTTATATTAATTCCCACTTTGGCAAGAGAAGGATAGTTGCCTGAATAGAATGCTTCAAAATATTCTGCATTGATTTTTGTTGTTCTATTCCCTCTATATAATCTATCTTCAAAGAATATGCAAACCTCAGGAATAGAAAGATTTTCATTTGATGCAATTTCTACAGCTCCAATAATATTCTCCCTTCCATCTGTTCTAATCATACCTAAAGGTAATTGAGAACCAGTAAGAATAACCGGCTTTGCAAGGTTTTCCAACATAAAGCTTAAAGCAGAAGCAGTATAGCTCATTGTGTCAGTTCCGTGCAAAACAATAAAGCTATCGTATTTCTCATAATTTGATTCAATAACATTAACAAGCCCAATCCAATAGTCTGGTTTCATGTTAGAAGAATCAATAATGGGGTCAAATCTGTATGAATCCAATTCGCAATTAAACTCTCTCAAAACAGGTAGTGCCTCATAAATTTTTGACATATCAAATGGGAGTAAAGTGCCGGTTTTTTTGTCCTTGACCATCCCAATTGTGCCACCAGTGTAAATAACTAAAATTCTCTTCATCTAAAAAGTCTATTTCAAGAATAATCTACAAAATTACAAATAATGTTGTAAAAAAGACAATTGTACAAAATAAAAAGAGATTAAATGCCTATCTCTATTTAAAATTATGCTATAAAAATTTCATTATACCTTGTTTTAATTTACTTTTTCCTTGTTTAGACGAAATTAAATCAAGTAAAAATTCTGTAAGGTGCCACCTTACTTCAGTAACATGCCACCATACATACAGTAAGGTGCCACCTTACTATATGTATCGTGCCACCTTACGAAATTTATTCCTTATAAAAATTAATTATCTCTTTGTTTAATAATATTTTATCCTGATTAAATTATTTTGATGTCTTGATTATTTTTTTGAACATAAAGAAAAAAGAAATTTTATGCTTTAGAGTTTGGAATGAAATTTGATGTTAGAAGAAAAATAATATTGATAAAATAATTTTTGAATAAACAAATTGACTATTTTTGCTAATAATTATGCTTATGAGAACTTTTAAATTGCTCAAAATAACGTTTTTCATTTCTTTTCTTTTCCTTTGTTTGCATTCTTTTGCTCAAACCAAAACCTTAAAAGGACAGGTTGTGGATGCAGAAAACAAAGAAGGAATTTTTCGAGCAACTATTAGCTATTCAATAGATGGATTCGCTCAAGGAGTTACAAGCGACGATCAAGGACGTTTTGAAATAACTCTTCCACAAAACATTGACTCCATTAGAATATCCCATATTTCCTATAAACCGACAGTAATTTCTATTCGTTTGGTTAGAAAAAGCATTAAGATTTCTCTAAAACCGCATGCTTCGCAAATAAAAGAAGTTGTCATAACTGCCAAAAGAGAGAAATACACCAATAAGAATAATCCAGCTGTTGATTTAATTGAGAAGGTTGTTGACAATAGGGATAAGAATTCCATATTGAACTACTGTCCTTTGCAATACTCTTCCTACAATAAATCCTTGATAGCCCTTGACCCAACCAACGATACTCTTCTTAACAAAATGCGTCTTCGTCCAGTTGTAAATCTAATGCAATCCTTAGACCCAACCTATTATGACAGCAAGAATTATCTCCCTCTTTATTTCTTTGAAGAGCTTTCAAAAGTATTTTGCAAGGAAGGCAAGAGATTAGACCAACAACGTCTTGCAGTAAAACACGTCAATCTAACAGACCAAGTTACTGAAGATGATGCAAAACAATTGCGTTCAAGCATATTCCAAAAGATAGACCTTTATCAAACCTATGTTGATGTTTTGGGGCATCAGATTATGAGTCCAATCAATCGTTTGGCACCAACCTTCTATAAGTTTTTTATTGAAGACACCCTATTAGTTAATGAAAGGGAGTGCATTCAACTGTCCTTTATTCCACGAAACCTTTATGATATTGGGTTCATGGGTTATCTCTACATAACTAACGATACAAACTATGAGTTAATAAGTGCAAAGCTATCAATCCCAGAAAAATCAAATATTAATTTCGTAGACAAGATTGACTTTATTCAAACCTATAAGACCGATTCTTTGGAGATAAATGGCAAGAAGGAACAGATAACCTATATTGTTGAGGATGCAATCTATGCAAAAATTAATTTCTATACCCTCAAAGCTTATGGATATAGCATAAACACCTATTCGCAACCTATTTTTGAACCTTACGAACTAAAGAAGGACAAAGAATTGATTGATTTTGAACTAACAGACGAAAATAGGCTTTCTCCTCTAACAGATACTGAAAAGAAAACCTATCAATTGCCTGATAGTTTGAATTCAGTAACTTGGTTTAGGATAACAAAATATCTTTCCGAAATATTCTATGGAGGCTATTTACTAATGGGACCTTTTGATATTGGACCAATAGATAATTTATTTTCATTCAATAAGGTTGAAGGAGAAAGATATCGTTTTAGTGGAAAAACCAATCATAAGCTTAGTCGTAACTGGTATGCTAATTGGATGATAGCCTATGGAACAGTGGACAAGAAATTTAAGTATGAGGCTGACTTGAAATATAGTTTCAATTCACTAACCAAAAACCCTTATGGATTTCCTGCACATTTTATTGGAGTTAAATATACCTATAATACTTTCATTCCAGGTAGAACATTATTCAACAGCAACTATGACCGAATAACCCTATCCATAACAGATATTGTGGATTATAAGCTTGCATTTCAAAAAGCTCTAACACTTCAATGGATGTATGAAACCCGAAAGGGCATAAGTTTTAATCCATACGTAACTCTTCAAGAGGTGTGGGCTCATGGAGATTGGAACTTTGCAGATTTGTATGGAAAGGAGATAACAGGATTTCGTTATGATAGGGTTGGACTAAACCTAAATATTGTCTTTAATGGTAAATGGATTCAGAGAAATCAAACAAGAGTTCAACTTGCAGGTAACTACACCTCAATGAATGTTAACTATGAGCTTGGATTTGAAAATACTCATCTTCTTAAAGTAAAGGCATATCGCAAGTTTAACCTTAACCCATTTGGTTATATGATGTTTTGGGCAGAGGGTGGATATATTTGGGGAAAGATGCTTTCACCCTATTTGTTTACTAACACAACTTATAATAGTATAATTTACCATCAAGCAGCTTTTAACCTAATGAGTACAATGGAATTTTTCTCCGACAAATATGTTCAACTCTTTGCAATATATAACTTAAATGGAATAATATTTAATCGCATACCTCTAATAAGAGAATTGGGACTAAGAGAAGAAATAAATTTCAAAGCCACTTATGGAGGATTAAGGGATGAAAATAGGTTTATGATTGATAAAGAGTATGTAAAAACCTTTACCGATATGCCTTACATTGAAGTAGGAGCAGGCTTTCAAAATCTCTTTAACATAATTGGAGTGGAATACATAAGAAGAATAACCTACACAGAAGGCTTACCAGAGAAAAAGAAATGGGGAATTAGACTAAATCTTCTTATGCGTTTCTAAAATCCTGGTAGAGGAATTAGAACAGTTGGCAATAGAAGAATCCAACCCAAGATAACCATAGCTAAAATAAACTTCCAAGACCATTTAACCCATTTTGCATAAGGAATTTTAGCCAAACCCAAAACAGCAATCAAAACTCCTGAAGTTGGAGTAATAAGATTAGTAAATCCATCTCCTATATGGAAAGCAGTAACAGCTGATTGAAGTGGAATATCTGTCATAATAGCTATTTCTCTAAACATAGGCATAAGCATTGCTGCTTTTGCAGTTCCTGAAGTTATAATAGCATTTAATATAGATTGGAAACCATACATAAGACTTAATGCACCAACTGGTCCAGAACCATTAATTGAGGTTGCAACAGAGTTAAGGAAAGTGTCAATAATCTTTCCATCTTCCAAAATAACAATAATTCCACTTGCCAAGCCCACAACCAATGCAGCACTCAACATATCCTTAGCACCAGCAATAAAAAGCTTTGAAATATCTGAAGCATCCTTACCCATAGCCATACCAGTAACAATTGCCATTGTAAAGAAAAGAGCAGCAATATGCACAAAATCCCATTCAAAAATCATAACTCCAACCACAAGATAAATAATTGTGAAAATAAGAATTAACAAACAAAACATCTGAACAGATTTCTTCAACATCTTATATCCACTTGCAATAAAAATTAAGGCTAAAACTAAAAGTAATATATAAGTTGAAAAACCTCCCTTAAACATTTGAGGATTTAAACCAACATAAAAAGAGTAAGCAACAATTGTTGCAGAAGAAATAAAATAGGAAAGCCAAGTGCCTTTGTTAGCCTTTGAAGCCTCAAGCTTTTGAGCTGAATCGTGGTTTTCTCTCCAATAATTATCCTCCTCAAACATAATTGACTTGCTTGGGTTCTTCTTAACCTTATTTGCATACCACAAAACATAAGCAATGCCCAATCCAGTTATAATAAACCACATCACTAATCTATATTCAATACCGCTAAACATCTTTATCCCTGCAATATCTTGAGCAATACCCAAAGTAAAAGGATTCAAAACGCAACCAGCAAAACCCAAACCAGCAGCTAAAAAGCACATACAAACTCCCACAATGGAATCATAACCCATACTTATTGCCAAAGGAACAAAGATAATTACAAAAGCAATGGTTTCCTCACTCATTCCAAATATAGCACCAAAGGAAGAAAACATTACCATAATAAGTATAATGATAAGATTATTTACTCCTATCCATCTCAAAAACCTAAACCTTTCCAATCTATTGCTATAATTCAAAAATGACTGAACACCCATATCAATAGCCTTAGTTTCATTCAAAATCCAAAAAGCACCTCCCAAAATAAGAAGGAAGGCAATAATTGCAGGAGCTTTTTGAAAACCTTTAAAGAAAGCAGACATAACCTGCCAAGTTTGAGGAGCTTGGTCAACTCTATGATAACTACCATTAACAACCCCATTAATAACCTTTCCACTCTCAGTAATTTGTTTTTCCCTCAAAAACTCCCCAGCAGGAACAAACCAAGTAGCAATAGCAGCAAGGACAATCAATCCAAAAATAATAACATAAGTGTGTGGAACCTTCTTAAACATATCTTTTCAAATTAAAATTTACATAAAACAAAGTACAAAAATACAATAATAAAAATAGATGCAAATAATTCCCTTATTCTATTTTACTGAAACGCCGTTTTAATTTACTAACTCTTTGTTTTAATTTTTTCTTTCTTCGTTTTATTTTACTGAAACAAGGTTTTAATTTGCTAACTCTTTGTTAGGTCAGAATAAAGACTATTCTGAATAAAATATAATATAAAAATTGTATCTTTGTTCTTTACTTGACTATTTAGTTATGAAAAAGAAATTTACACTAATACTTATTTCATTATTTACTTTTGGGTTTGCTAATTCTCAAACAAGTTTTCAATATAGATTTGCTGACTCTGCTTTGGTTCTTACAAAACAAAAAGTAACTTATGACCCGGCGTACAGGGTGATTGCATATCCGAATGGTGATGTTCCTTCGGATAAGGGTGTATGTACTGATGTTGTGATTAGAGCTTATAGGAAAATGGGGATTGATTTGCAAAAGGAGGTTCATGAGGATATGAAATCAAATTTTAATAAGTATCCAAAGAACTGGGGATTAAAATCAACGGATAGAAATATTGATCATAGACGAGTTCCCAATCTAATGACATTCTTTGCAAGACATGGTAAAGTAAAAAGTATTACAAATAACCCTGAAGATTATAAACCAGGCAATATTGTTTGTTGGGATTTGGGTAAAGGAATAACACATATTGGGATTGTTTCTAATAAAAAATCTTTAGATAAAAAGAGGTATTTAATAGTTCACAATATTGGAGAGGGGCAGGTGTTGGAAGATTGTCTGTTTGAATTTAAGATAATTGGGCATTATCAGTATGGGAAGTAATATAAGAACATTATATTCTATTTCTTAATCTTCATTATAAAGAATATCTTTTGTGGATTCAGTAAGCACAAATTTATCTTTTTCAAGATTAAAATAATACCAATACCAACCACCAATAAACCACTCTTTTTGATATTGATATTTAATATCTCTTTTCTTTCCTGTGTTTTTTAGCCAATTTTGTATATTATCAATATCACCCTCGTAAAAATAGAATATAAAGCCTTTGTATTCAAATACTCCATACATACCCTTTACATGATTTTGATTGAAAACATAAGTGTTTTCATAACTATCAAAGGATAATTGTTTTATACTATCTTTATAACTAAAATTAATTAATTTAGTATATCCTTTCTCTTCCATAATGACCAAGGTGTCAAGGACTGGATAAAGTAAATCATTATTGATTTCGTAGTAATCAATTTTTGCTACTCCATCTTTATTCTTTTCTTTGCAAGAAACAGAAACAATAATTAATAAAAGTAAGATAATTAATCTACTTCTTTTCATATCTTTTTCTAATTTTATAAACAATTCCAATTAGAATAATAATTATTGAAGAGAATAGGCAAATGTGGGCTATGTAGTCGCCGTATTTAACGTAGAATGTAATTTTGGTTTGGGGAACAAGAGATGCTTTTATTACTTCTTGAGTCCAGAATTTAGTTTTTTGACTTACTTCTCCTTTTGGAGAAATAAAACAAGATGTACCTGTATTAGCACTTCTTGCAATTGGGCGTCTTGTTTCAATGGCTCTAAGGGAAGCATAGGAAGCGTGTTGTTTGTATCCTTGAGTGTCTCTCCACCAAGAATCGTTGGTAATAATAAATATTAATCCTGCTCCTTCTCTAACTCTTTTTGCAACAAATTCTCCATAAACCGATTCATAACAAATTGGTGTAGTTACTTTGGTTTTGGAGTCTTCAGACGAAAAGAGTTTATGGTTATCATCAACAGCAAGTGTTCCAACGGGAAGGTTTCCTAATTTGATGGCAAAGTCCAAAATCTTTCCAATGTATTTCTTAAATGGTAATCTTTCAACTCCTGGAACAAGTTTGGTTTTGTGATATACTTCAAATTCATTGTCTTTATGTATGTGAATGGCACTATTATAAACTGAGTAGTATGGCAAAGGTGCAAACTCTATCTTTCTTGAGGCTTCTGTTTTTTCTTCTTCCGACTGCAAACGGCGAGAGAATGAGCCAACAATCATTTGTGCTTTGGGATAGTTTGCTAAAAAATTACTTAGCTTAACAAGGTTGTAGTTCTCTTGCATTTGGTCTTCCCAAATTCTTTCTTCCAAACATCCTTCTGGTGCAAGGATAAAGCTTGTGTTTTGGTCAGCCTTTTGCTGAGTGAGAGTGATAAGTAAATTAACAATTTGATTATTGGATAGCATCTTTGTTTCATCGTATGGCTCTAAGTTGGGTTGTAAAACAACAACATCAATTGGAGTGTTTTTTTCTTCTTTATAGGTTGTCCAAATGATTAGGGAAAGTGATATTGGAAGAATTATTATCAAAGCAAAGCCCAAGAGGTTGGTGGTAAATAGTTTCTTGTTGATTGGTTTTAGTTTGTTTGTTTTGTTGCTAAATCCTAATTCTTTAATTGTTTTGTAGAGAAAATAGTTGGTAAGCCAAATCCATAGCGTGCCTCCAAATGCTCCTGTATATTCATACCATTGAATAAGTTTTGGCATTGTAGAGAAACCATTTCCGAAGGTCATCCAGGGCCAGGTTAGTTCCCAGTGATGATGTAAAAACTCAAAACTAATCCAAAGTATTGGAAGGATTAGAAAACCTTTTGTATTTCCGTAAAGTAGTCCTTTAAGATTATGATAGATATGAAAAACTAAGGCACACAAGAAAGCATTGAAGAAAGGGGCGAAAAGTCCAAAGAATGTTGCATAGACAATCCAATAGGATGTTAGGATATTGAAGATAAAGAATGCAAGAAAGCTATAATAAAATACAGATAGTTTGGAGAATTGTTTTTTGTTGTTTGAAATGTGGTTTTCAGCCCAAAGTAAAGGGACAAGAGCTATAAACAAAAGAGGAGGGAAACCAAAGGTTGGCCATGCAAGAGCTAAGAGTATTCCTGTAAGGGTTGCAATTAATAAAACTTGTTTTTTCTTCATTTTATAACATAATCCATTTTAACATCAAACGCTTCAGTTGGTATTCTATCAAAGAACTGAAAAGGGAAACAAACTCCTGTTTTTATTGCCTTTGAGCCAGTAAGGAGCTTGTCATAGAATCCTTTTCCTCTTCCCAAACGATTATTTTCTTTGTCAAAGGCAAGAGCAGGAATTATCATCAAATCAATCATTTCATGGTTTTCAAATTCTTTCCCTATAGGTTCCATAATTGAAAAGGCAACCCCCTCTTTTATTGATTCAATTCCTTCAAACTGTCTAAGCTTCAAAATATCTCCCTCAACGCAAGGAAGAAGTATTGTTTTGTCTTTATACCATTTAATAACAAAATCATGAGTTTGAACCTCATCTTTCATTGACCAATACATTAAGACAACCTTTGAGTTCTTGAACCAATCCATACTCTCAAGCTCTTCCCAAATCGGTTTTGACATTTCTTTCTTTTGTTCGAAAGAGTAATTCTTTTTTAATTCCTTAACCAGCTTGCGAACCTCTGCCTTTTCTATCCTTACACTATCCATAAAGCAATATTATAAACTAAAAATGCAACTATCCAAGCTAAAATTGTTGTGTACAATGCAAGGAATATAGCCCAAAGCAGCTTTCCGCTTTCCCTCCAAACAACTGCAAAAACTGCAATGCAAGGGAAGTAAATTAAGACAAAGGCTAAGAAACTTGCAGCCGATGCAATAGTAAAGGTTGGAGCTAAAACACTAAGAGTACTAACAATAAGTTCCTTTGCACTTATACCCGCCAAAAGACCAATCCCCATCTTCCAATCAAATCCCAAAGGAAGAAGGATTGGCTCAATAAATTTCCCAATATAAGAAATGAAGCTATCTCCTGTTTCGTGTGGGTTTGGATAATTGAATAGAAACCAAATAATAATGGAAGCAATTAGAACTATTCCAGCAATCTTTTTCAAATAGTCTTTTGTATTGAACCAAACAATAGGCTTTATGCTACTCCAAGTTGGAATTTTGTATTGAGGAAGTAGTATTTCATACTCTGTACTAAGGGTTTTTACTATTGTCCTTTTGAAAACAACTGCAAATAGGATAGCTAACAAAACTCCAAACAAATACAGAATACAAAGAACCAAGACAGGATATTTTGGAAAGAATGTTCCAATCAAAAGTATATATACTGGTAGGCGTGCAGAGCAGGACATAAAAGGAATAATCAACATGGTGAGGAGTCTGTCTTTTTTGTTCTCAATTGTTCTTGTTGCCATAATTGCAGGAACATTACAGCCAAAACCCATAATCATTGGAACGAAACTTTTGCCGTGAAGTCCAATGCGGTGCATAAGATTATCCATAAGCCATGCAACTCTCGACATATAGTTAGTGGCTTCCATCAATGATATGAAGAAGAATAAGATTATTATATTCGGTAAGAATATTGCAACACCTCCAACCCCTTGAATTATTCCATATGCAAGGAGATTGGAGAAAACTCCTTCAGGTAATTTTGTATGTACAATGTTACTTAACCAGTCAAATCCAGATTGCATCCATTGCATTGGATAGGCTCCAACATAAAAAGTTGTGTAGAACATTAGCCAAATAACAAATGCCAAAACAACATATCCCCAAAACTTATGTGTGAGGATAGAATCAATTTTTTTTGATGTAGAAACTGATACCATAATCTAATAAGTGTTTGTTTCAATTCCAATAGCCCTAACTTTTTGGGCAAAAACCTCCAACTCATCCTTACTCAATTTCTCTAAATTGCTTTCAGGAGTAACTCTATCAATGGCATAGAGCATTACCATTTTAGGATTAACCTCCTTAACCACTTTTAGCCAAGCCTCAAACTCCTCATGGGTTGTGTTGTCCAATTTCTGACCATCGTTTTCTCCTCTAAGAAGAAGTGTTTGAACAATTGCATCCTTCCCAAAGAGAATCAATTTCTCCTTAACTTTTTCAAAGCTAATTACCTTTGGATTTGCCTTACTTATAGCATAAAACATCTTAGGTGTTGCTGCATCAAGCTTTAGGATTGGATTATCAATTTTTTGTAATGCCTTAAAAATATCTTCCTTCAAAAGATTTGTAGCGTTGGAAAGTACAGAAATTTGTGCCTCTGGAGCATAGTGATTTCTTAATTCAACAACCATATCAATTATTTGGCTAAACTCAGGATGTAGGGTTGGTTCTCCATTGCCAGAAAAAGTAATAGAATCAATTATTGTATTATTATCCTTAAACTGAATTAGTTTATCTCTAAGCTCTTTCTCAATATCTTTCTTTTGTGGAAGCAGTGCAGAAATATCCTTAGTGTCTTCATTCCATCCGCATTCACAATATACACAATCAAAATTGCAAAGTTTTTTCTTAGTGGGCAGAAGGTTTATCCCCAAAGAATTCCCTAAGCGTCTGCTGTGAATTGGTCCAAATATAATTTCATCAAATAACATAATCGTAATTTTTTGCAAATATCAATAAAAACGATTAGAAACGAAAAGAAATTATATCTTTATATGAAAGTTTTATTTGAGAACTTTTGTCAAATTGAGGATTAGAACTGCAAAAATAATATAAAGGTTAAGCGAAATTAAACGAGACTTAAATAAAATTATCTCAGAGAAAAAATAAATTATCTCAGATAAAAATTTTAAAAGTCGGCGTTTAATTTTTACTAAAAAGGACATAAAAAAGGCACAATAATTGTTAAATACAAAATTTGTAGTACTTTTGTAATCTTATTTTTGAAGGAAATGGATTTAAAAAATATAACACACCCAATACGTGATTATTTGGAGCTTTTTGATAAACGTTTTTCCGAAAGCGTTTCTTTGGAAGGCTTTTTTATAGATGATATTTCTGAATACATTCTTAAACAATCAGGCAAAAAAATACGTCCAATTCTTACCTTCCTTTCTGCAAAGATAACAAAGGGAGTAACGAGCCAAACCATTAGATGTGCTTTAATTTTAGAACTTATTCACACTGCATCACTAATACATGATGATGTTATTGACGATAGCGAGAAAAGAAGAGGGAAGGAAACCTTGAATTTTATATGGGGGAATAATGCAGCGGTTCTTTACGGAGATTATATTTATGGGAAATGCTTAGAAGTAATTGAAACAGAAAGTGATTTCAAACTCTTACCGACTTTAGCTAAGATTACAAGCAATCTTCCATTGGGAGAATTAATGCAGAAAGATGTTTCAGAGAGATTGGATTATAGTGAGGAGAGTTATTTTAAGGTTATTAGCAATAAGACAGCAGCAATGATGGAGGTGGCTGCTGAAATTGGAGCAATGAGTGCGGGAGCAGAAACTGAAGATATTCAGAGCTTGAAGTCATTTGGATATTATATGGGGTTGGCATTCCAGATAAGAGATGATATCTTGGATTACTTCCCAGAATTTAATACAGGAAAGCCTTTTGGAAATGACATTAAAGAAAAGAAAATCACACTTCCACTTATTTTCCTTTTAAATGAATCTTCGCAAAAGGATAGAGAAGAGATTTTGAACTTTATTAAGCAGGATAATAAAAAGGAGAAAGATATTCTTAATTTAATAAATAGAGTTAGGGATGAAGGTTTTGTTGATAGGGCTGAAGAAAAGGTGATGATGTTTTGTAATTTAGCCGAAATCCAACTGAATAGATATAAAGATACTGATGCTAAAAGCAGTTTAATTGAATTGCTACACTCCTCAGCAAAAAGAGAGAATTAAAAATAATTATAACATAAATTTAATAGCACAAACATGAAAAAGTTCTTATTAATCTTTGTAGCAGTAATGATTAGTACATTATCGATTTATGCACAAAGTAGTACGTTCAAATCCATACTTCCTTCAATAACAGTCAATACTTTAGAAGGAAAACCCATAAAAGCTTCCGAATTTTCTAATGACGGCAAACCATTTGTTATTTGTTTTTGGGCAACATGGTGTAAGCCTTGTCTAATGGAACTTAACACAATGGCAGAACTATATGAGGAATGGCAAACTGAGACAGGTATTAAGATTTATGCAGTTTCTATTGATGATGCACGTACTTGTCCAAAGGTTAAGCCACTTGTTAGCGGTTCTGATTGGGATTATGAAGTTATGTTAGACCAAAACTCTGAGTTAAAAAGAGCTTTAGGTGTGAATAATCCTCCTCATACTTTTATTGTAAATGAAAAAGGAGAGATTGTTTGGCAACATGTTGGGTATGCTCCTGGAGATGAGGAAAACTTAATTGAGGTTTACAAGAAAATTCTTAATGGAGAAGAAGTAAAATAGTATGAAGAGATTATTAATAGTCTTGTTACTTATCACATATTCTTTAAATGTTTTTTCACAAGATATTTTTGGAGGAAAGGTAACAGGAAACTTTCAAATGGATGCACAGGTTTCTAAGGAAGATTCAGTAATTGGAGCAGAGAAGGTTAGTGAAAAGTTTCTAATGAATGCATTTACCAATATTCTTTACACCAATGGAGATTTTTCTGCAGGAGTTCGCTTTGAAGCATATCTTAATCCAATTCTTGGATTTGACAAACAATACAAAGGAGCAGGTCTTGCTTATAGATTTGCTTCCTACAAGAAAGATTATTTAGAAATAACTGCGGGTAACTTCTATGAACAATTTGGTAATGGTTTGATTTTCCGTTCCTATGAAGAGAGAAATCTTGGATTGGACAATGCAATGGATGGATTAAAGATTATTGCACGTCCATTCAGAGGAGTTGCACTAAAGGGAGTAATTGGTAAACAACGTTATTATTGGGAAAAGATTTGGGAAAATGAGAGTTTTGGTTTGGTGCGTGGAGTTGATGCTGAGGTTTCAATAAATTCACTGATTAAGAAATTTGAAGCATCCCCATTACAAGTTATTGTTGGAGGTAGTTTTGTTAGTGTGTTCGATAAAGCTGAGGAAAGATTTATTATTGAGCCTTCAACCGGCGATAATTTCAAACTTACCCTACCAGAAAATATTGGTTCTGGAGCTGCAAGAGTGCAAATGTCCTACAAGGCATTCAATTTGAATGCTGAATATGCAAAGAAAGGACAAGACCCTAATGCAGTAAATGGATATATATTCAATGAGGGTGAAGCAGCCTATTTATCTTTAGGTTATGCTGCAAAAGGATTAGGGATTAATGTTTCTGCAAAGAGAATAGATAATATGAGCTATAAGTCAAGAAGGGGAGAAACAGGAAACATGCTTAATGTTAATTATCTTCCAGCCCTAACTCGACAACACTCTTATTCGCTTTTTGCAATGTATCCCTATGCAACACAGGTTAATGGAGAAATGGGAGTTCAGGCAGATATTATATATAAGTTAAAGAAGAATTCTTTTTTAGGAGGCAAGTATGGTGCTGACCTTAAGTTTAACTATTCAAGAGCAAACGCCTTAGATAAAGAATATGTTCCTTTGAACCCAGCTGGTAATTATGAAGGAACTCAAGGTTACACGTCCTCTTTCTTTAAGGCAGGAGATGAATTATATTATGAGGAATTGAATTTTGAATTAGGGAAGAAACTTAATTCAGACTTTAAGCTCAACCTTATGTATTCCTATCAATCATTTAATCCAATTGCAAATGGGCACCCAGGAGAGAAATTTGTTTATGCGAATGTATTTGCTGCTGACCTAACACAAAGACTTAAAAATAGAAGCTCCCTAAGATATGAGGTTCAGCTCCTTCTTACTGAACAAAATTATGGCGATTGGGCTGCTGGAGATTGGATACAAGGAACAATTGAATATAATTTGGGAGGAAGATTTTTTGTTGCTGCAACAGATCAATGGAACTACGGAAAACTTGAAGGAGAAAAAGTTCACTACTATAATTTTTCTGTTGGATATAACAAAGGAACAACAAGAGTACAATTAAGTTATGGAAAACAAAGAGAAGGTATAATTTGTATTGGAGGAGTTTGTAGACCAATCCCAGCCTCAAATGGATTGTTTGCAACCATTACAAGTAGCTTTTAAATAATGGTTAATGGTTATTGATAAATGGTAAATATCAAAAATAATAAAGAAAGATGAAAAAGATAATATTTTTACTGACATTATTACTTCCTCTAATCTGGGTTAGTTGCGATACTATTGAAGAGGATGAAAGATTAGTTTTCCCAAAAGGACAAACGTCTGAAACAACTCCAATTACCAAAACAGAGAATGTTCAGAAAATTATTCTTGAAGATTACACTGGCTGGAAATGTGTAAATTGCCCAAGAGCAGCTGCAAAAGCAACAGAAATGATTTCAAAATATGGGGAGCAATTAGTTATAATGGCTGTTCATTCAACCGCTTTTGCCAATCCTTCATCAGGAAATGATTATATTGATTTTAGAACAGAATATGGGGAAAGATGGGCAACTGAATTTGGATGTACTTCCTTGCCAACTGGTTTAATCAATAGGAAGAAAATAGGAGCAGCCTATACTGTCGGGGATGCAAATTGGGATAGTGAAATTCAAAATGCCATAAATTCTCAAGAACATATTATGAATATTAATCTTGGAGCTGAATATCGCTTAGAGGATAAGCAGATTTTGGTTAGCACCGAGAATGTATTCCTTAAAGACTATTCTTCCCCTTTGCTTATGAATGTTGTTGTTTTGGAAAGTGGAATAGTTGGAGTTCAATATAATTCAGACCCTAATTTTGGGACAACTCCAAAGATTAACAATTATGTGTTTAATCATGTGTTAAGAAAAAATGCTCTTATTGATTATTCACTAAGCCTTAATGGTGTTGCAAAAGAAACAATTTTAAAAAAGAATTATCTAATAGATGTTGATCCAGATATTCAAGATATTTCTAAATGTGCCGTTGTTGTTTTTGTTACAGATGCTCAAACCAAAGAGGTTATTCAAGTAAATGAAATTCATCTTTAATTTGGTGTAAGATTTTAGGTGATTTATTGTCTAAAATTAAAATTAACACAAAATAATAGTGTAAAGGAACAATTTATTGTATATTTGCACCATAAATTAAAAATAAAAGAAGATGAAAAAAATATACTTTCTATTAGCAGTCCTATTAGGCATATCTTTAGGTTTAAAAGCTCAACAAAGTTTTGAATTCTCTTACAATGGGACAGTATTTAATGACACTGTTAAAATTGATGTTGCATCAACAGGAGCTGAAGAAATTGCTTCAGATTATATACATTTCAAAAATATAACATCTGATGCAATCAACGTTAGAGTTTATAGGCAAGACATTATGCTAAATCCAACAGCATCATTATTTATGTGTATTGTAGAATGTACATTGGATACTATTTCTCCAACTACTATATTGCTTGAACCTAATGTTGAATTTACTGGTTTTGATTTACAATACACCTACACAAGTGATGCTCCAAGTGTTGCAAGAATTCATTTAGTTGACCCAATAACTCTTCAATCATTACAATCATTTGTTGTTCTATATAGAAATCCAGACCTTTCTATTGCAAAACCTATTAAATCTAATGTCCTTTCTTTGGAAGCATATCCTAATCCTGCTGCTCAAAGTGCAACAATTAACTACTCACTACCTTCAAACTACAGACAAGTAACATTAGTTCTAAGAAATATGATTGGAAAAGAATTAAAGACAATTCAATTAAGTTCTTCTTCTAAAGGAAAACAAACAATCAACACTTATGATTTGCCAAATGGAGTTTATTTCTACTCAATTATTGGAGATGGAAAAACAATTGCAACAAAAAAACTAATTGTTAAACACTAAAACATAAGATACCACTTTTTTGGTAATAATTTATTTAATTGATTAGCCTTCGCATTATTTTTTTAATGTCGAAGGCTTTTTTTATTTTGAAAAAATTATCTCCTCATTTTAGTTTTCTAAAACCTTGTTTCAGTAAATTAAAACCTTGTTTTAATTTCCTAACTCCTTATTCTATTTTCTTAAAATAAGGAGTTGAAAAAATGCTAATTTCTTAGAAAAAAGTCAATCATAATGAAAAATAAGTCCTTTATATTTGGAAATATGTCCATCATAAATGAAAATATGATGGATATATTTTCAAAAAGTCGGCATATATTTTCAATTATATCCCTTCTTTTTTCTAAAAATCAAATTTAAGAAACTATTTCCCTTTTTTCAACTAAAACTAAGCTATAATTACAAACTCTAATTCTTAATTTAAGGCAGAAAAGAGTTAAAGTATGTTAAAACACTTGACAAATAAGTTTTGTGTTGTACTTTTGCAGTGCATTAATAAACTAACACACTATAACAATGATTAAAATAAATGATTTAAACTTTTCTTACAAGAGGAATAAACTTGTAATAAATAATGTGAATTTGAACATAGAAAAAGGCTATATTCATGGTCTTTTGGGTAAAAATGGCACTGGGAAAACAACTCTTTTGAAGCAAATTGCTGGATTATTATTCCCAGACAGTGGAAAAATTGAAGTTATGGGTTATGTGCCTCAAAAACGTCAAGTTGGTTTCCTCTCAAATGTGTTTTTCTTACCTGAAGAGTTTGATGTTTATAAAATGAGCATTGAAGACTATGTTAAAACGCATTCAGTTTTTTATCCCAACTTTTCAATGGATGATTTTGATGAATTTTTAAATGAGTTTGAGATATATAACAAGAAAGAAAAGCTTACATCCCTTTCTTTTGGAACAAGAAAAAAAGTAATTATTGCTTTTGGATTGGCAACACATGCAAAACTTATGATTTTGGACGAACCAACAAATGGTTTGGATATTCCTTCAAAGAGTCAGTTTAGAAAAATTATTCTAAAGGCAATGAATGATGAAACTTCAATTATAATTTCAACCCACCAAGTTAGAGATTTGCATAATTTGATTGACAGCATTATTATTTTAGATAATGGAAATATATTATTAAATGCCTCTAACCAAGAAATTACATCAAAACTTTATTTTGGAGTTCAAAAGGAAGAAGAAAATCAAGACGGTATTCTTTATTCCGAAGAATCAATTAGTGGAAAGGTTTTTGTTAAGGAAAACAAAGAAAACTTAGAGTCAAATATAGACATTGAGCTACTCTTTAATTCTGTTTCCCAAAACAAAGAAAGAATAAAAAACATATTTCCAAACTCTAATAAATAAGATATAAAGATATGGAATTTAATTTAATAAGATTTTGGAGTCTTCTGAAAAGAGAACTTATTATAAATAAGAAGTCTTATCTTTATACTCTATTTGGATTTTTTGTGGCAGGATTTATATTCTTAGGAGAGCTTGAATGGGAGTCAAATACAGCAAAGATAGACCCATCATATCATTCTGGATTTATCACAATTTATCTTGTCTGGTTTGGTATTGTCTTGAGTGGATTTATGTATGAATCAATGAAAAAGAAATCTCTAATGATAAATGAGATTATTCTTCCAAGCTCAATTTTTGAAAAGTATTTAGTATCCTTCTTTAGAGTAATTATTATCACACCTATATCATCCTTTATTGGAATTATATTGTTTTTTCTATTAGCAAAATATGCATTTGGGAGTACTTTTGTATTTTTTAGCAATGAATTATCTTTAGGCTTTGTTTTTGAATCAGTATTCTACGCTTATTTTTATGCTCTGCCTTTGATTGCTGTTTTACACTTTTGCACTCAATTCAAAAATAGATTTATCCCATTCTTAGCAATCATAATAATACCAGTGTATACTAATTTATGGGGACACATAGATAGATTAATAGGAAAAGCCAATTATGGAGATAAGATTGATAACTTTATGCCATATTATGGAACAAGTGGTTTTTACTTTTGGGCAACTATAATAGGAATAATAATATTTCTTTTCTTCCAATATATTACTTACCTAAGATATACAGAAAGAGAAGTCTAAATTAAAATTAACTAGAGATGAAAAAAATAAAGATACAAAAAAGCATTAAACTATTAATAATGTTTTCAATAGCACTAATGATTACCTTAGTTATTATTGACAATAATTACTATGCTAATAATAAGGATAAGGTAGAGAAAAATAGAAAGAACCTAAAATACACACAAATTGGAACTATGGAAATGATGAATTGGCGTGGTAATATAAAAGTGTCTAAAAGACAACTAATAGATGTTGGGATTATTCTTGATAGCACTCAAACAGATGAAGATAAAGTTTATAAAAATTAAGGAGAAACAAATAATGGAATTTAATTTAATAAGATTTTGGAGTTTATGCAAAAGAGACTTCAAGCTAAACCTAAGAACAGATATATTTATGCTAAGTGTGATGGGCATAATTTCAGGGTTCTTTGTAGTGAGTAATCCTTCAAATTCGGGAGTTTTTGCTTTCTTATTTCTTATCCTGTTGGGATTTGCAATCTTTAAAGAATACCATAAGAAAACTTCCAAAACAAATATTCTAATGCTTCCTGTTTCAAACTTGGAAAGATATTTTAGTGTATTTGTAAGAGCATTTATATACTATCCGATTGTCCTTTCTTTATTTATGTTAATGGGTAGTTTTGTCTTTGGAATTCTATATTTAGGAATTGGAGTTGGGTTTGACTTTGCTCTTTTGCCAGAGTTTTATGTTGAGATAGTTAAAGAATGGGGAGAATCATTTTTGGAAACTCATTTTGTTTTCTCTTTGTTTTTCTTTGGCTCAATTTTCTATAAGAAAAATGCAGGACTTAAAGTTGCACTTCTTATCTCTGCTATTACGATGTTTGTATTAATCATTATTATTAGTTTAAGAAGCATGTTGTCACTCAATGAATACTTGTTTGGTATTGAATTTATAACAAGTATTTCTCACACACTGGAAATTGTTATTGGTGTTGTAGTTTCAATTTTCTTACTATGGATTTCCTATTTAAGAGTAACAGAAGAACAAGTTTAGATTATGATAACACAAGATTTAACACCCATTTATCTCAAGCTTGCCGATAGGATATGCGATGGTATTCTATCTGGAAAATATGAGACTCAGGGGAGAATACCTTCGGTTAGGGAGCTAGCAACTCTCAATGAAGTGAACCCAAATACAGCCATGAGAGCATTTGACTGGCTGCAGCAAAAGGAAATAATCTTTAATAAAAGAGGTATGGGATACTTTGTTTCGCCTAAGGCAATAGAGATTATAACAGAGGTAAGAAAGGAAGATTTTTGTAATAATACCTTGCCTTTTGTTTTCAAAACCATGCTTTCTTTAGATATAGATATTGAAGAAATAAGCCTTAAATTTGAAGAATATAAAACCAAAAAATCAAAGATAAAATGAAAACAAGTGTAAAAATAGGAATAGCAATTGCATATATATTGGCAGTGCTAACATCTTCCTGTGTTGGATTTAATGAGAAAAACGTTAAGCTATCAGGAGTAACAAAGGTATCAACAAAAGAAGTTTCAGCTTTTGATAAAGTTGAAATTGATGGAGCAATAGATGTGATTGTTAATATAGGTAATAGGAGTGAAGTTGTTATTGAAGCTGATTCTGCAATTATGCCTTATGTAGTTACTGAGGTTAAGGATAGAGAATTAAGGATTTACAATAAGGACATTATTGGGTTTTATAATTTTAAGAATAATAAGATTTTAGTTACAATAACAACTCCTTCAATCTTAGAACTTGAATCCTCTGGAGCTTGTGATGTAACCATTAATGATTTGAAAACGGACATGTTTAAAGTGTCTTTATCTGGTGCTTGTGATTTAATTGGAAGTTTTGAATGTAATGTTTTAGACTTTGAATCCTCTGGTTCTTCTGATTCAAAATTAAGAGGAAAGGTAAAGAATTGCAATATTGAACTTTCTGGAGCGTGCGATATTAAGGCTTTGGACTTAGAGGTAGATAGTCTTAAGATAGAAGGTTCGGGTTCAAGTAATGTTGAAATAACTGTTCAGAACTCTTTAGATGTTGAACTTTCTGGAGCAAGTGAATTGAGATATAAAGGGGAGCCTAAATACATAAAGACTGATATGTCTGGGGTTTCCAATTTGACAAAAATAGATAATAATAAATAAGTAAAATGAAAATAAGATTAAGCACAAAGCTATTTATAGTTGGGGTTGCAGTTGTGATGATTACGTTTATAGGCGTTTCCATTTATAGGATTAAAACCAATCACAAGCTATATCAACAATCTCCAAAAAAAGATATTAATTATAATAATTCAACAATAACAATAGAGAAATATGAAATCACTGAAGATGAAATTAGTGAATAAAATACTTGAAAAAGTTAGATTTACAAAAAGGATAATTTCTTTTTGTTTAGTATTAACTCTTAGTTTTGGTGCAATGGCTCAGGGCTTTAGCATTAAGGGAAAGATTATAGATGAGAGCTCTAAGGAGGCTTTAATGTATGTGAATTGTGTAATTTTCAATCAAAAAGACAGCCTTAAACAAATTAAAGGAACGGCTTCTGATACAAATGGAGTCTTTGTTTTGAATGATATCAAGAAAGAAAATTACAATTTAGTTCTTAGTTTTATTGGATATGAAAAGATGATTATCCCAATCAATAGCTCAATGTTCAAGGGCAATGTTCTTGATTTGAAAGAGGTGAAAATGAAGATTGCGGGTGAGGGTCTTGGCGAAGTTGAGATTGTGGCAATGAAGGATAGGGTGAAGTTGGATGCCGATAAGATGACTGTAAATATTGACCAAACAACTGCTCAAAGTGTTACTAATGCTTTTGAACTTTTGAAGAAAACTCCTGGAATTGCAATAGATAATGAGGATAATCTTAAGCTAAATGGTAAGAGTGGAGTCTTGTTTCAGTTTGGTGGAAGAGATATGAAACTCCCTTGGAAAAGCCTTGTTCAAATTCTAAAAGCTACTCCTGCAACCCTTATTGAAAAGATTGAAATTATGGCAAATCCTTCTTCCAAGTATGATGCTGAAGGGGTTGCTGGTATTGTAAATCTAATTTTTAAGCAGGACAAAAACGAAGGTATTAGCCTTTCTGTTGGAACAAATGCCTACTATTCCAATGAGCTTTCGTATATGGGAGACTTGAATTTTAGCCATGTTTCAAAGAAGTTTACCAACACTCTTTCTTTCTCTACATCTAACTGGAAACAAAGAATGGAACAAAACCTAAAGAGAGAAATGGGATTTGGAAATGATAGCATTTTTATAAATCAAACGGGAGATAATTTATATAATTATCAAGATTATACATTTAATGCAGGCTCTGAATACCAAATTAATAAACGCAATTCAATTGGGTTAAACCTTACTTATTCTAAAAGCAAAAGCCCATTTAGGGAAAATTTAAACAAAACCATGTACACTACTCTTTTTGGTGGAATAAAAACAGATTCTCTAAGATATGATAACACAGAAGGTACTTCTTCTGATATGAATAACTACATTGTTAACCTCAACTATCAAAGAAAATTAGATACTCTTGGGGGTAAGTTCTCAACCGATTTTGACTTTATTCATAACTCCCAAAGCAGCCTTTCAGCTTCCAATACTCAATATTTCTTCCAAAATATTTCACCTGATACTGCTTTTAAAATAGAAGATTTAAACAACGAAACTTCAAGTTCCTATAACTCCTATGTCTTTAGAGTGGACTATTTGAAACCTTTGACCAAAACCCTCAAAATGGAAGTTGGAGCTAAGGCAAGTTTTACAAAAGTGGATAATAATTTTGAAGCTATGCTTAATAATACTAACGATTTATCTAAAACAAATCACTTTATTTATAATGAAAATATCAATGCTTTATATGGCTCAATCAATAAATCTTTCAGTGAAAAAACATCACTTCGTTTAGGCTTAAGAATGGAAAATGCCAATATAAAAGGAAGTCAACAAATTGGAGATAGCTCATTTATACAATCCTACACTAATCTTTTCCCTAATGTATCACTCTCACATCAATTCTCACCAAAATACCAATCTACCTTTACCTATTCAATGCGTATCTCTCGTCCAACTTACGATAATTTAAATCCTTTCCTTATAAAAACAGATGACTATTCCTACCAAACAGGTAACCCAATGCTTCGTCCTCAATACACTCATAACTTTTCTTTGCAAAACACTTTCCTCTATATGATATTTACTTCACTTACTTATTCCTACACCAAAGACGTGGTTACACAAATGCCAGTTCCACTTCCTAATAGTCCAATTATTTACTATATGCCTCAAAATATCTCCTCTTCCAACAACCTTAACCTAAGTGTTTCAACAGGTATTCCAATTACAAAATGGTGGACAAGTGTGCTTTATTTGAGTGGCAATTACACCAATAACCAAAGTCCAAAATCTGACCTAAATATAAGTCAAGAGGCATTTTCTTTTGTAGGATATGCTGCTCAAAGCTTCACTTTGCCTAAGAAATACAAAGCAGAAATTTCAGGAGTTTATGTTTCTCCAGGGGTTTGGGGAGTGTATAGATTTGATGGTTTCT
>ENA-UOOH01000579-UOOH01000579.1-fermentation-metagenome-genome-assembly--contig:-NODE-579-length-40905-cov-24.440759_pt1 | contig 40905 bp, 37 predicted proteins | sample MGYA00245778_ERZ724025 | MGnify/ENA primary metagenome ERZ724025 (study PRJEB28704, sample SAMN03018313) | fermentation metagenome | biome: anthropogenic terrestrial biome; feature: soil; material...
AGTGGCTCAGTTTCTAATGAGCAGAGTGGTTCACTTTTTAGTTGACATTCGCATTTTACTGTCGAAGCAATTGAATTATTTTTTCTTGCTTTTACTATTTCTATTATCTCATTTATAGTCTCATTGAAATATTCACCAAGTTCATCAATAGAATTGCTATTAATGAGATTTTCAATTGTAGTTAGACTTAAGACTGCCATTGATTTGTTATTTGATTCAGCAGCAGCAACTTCATGATATAGAACTATAAGCAGTTCAAGAATACAGGCTTTCTGTAACGGCTCTCCCAAATTGCTGTTCCGTATACGGTCCCACCAGGCATCAAGAACTCTTGATGTTTCTCTCCAATCTTCAGCATAAATGAGCTCAAGCAATTCAATTTTTATTTCGTCTACAAATTCTGCAATTTTATTTATTTTCATCTGACTGCAGGATACAAGCGCATTTTCCCCGGCAAATGCAGCGCTTCTCTCAGCACTTAGCGCTTCCAGATAAGACTGTTGAATCATACCCGGGTCCTTATAATAATTACCTATGCCGATACTGACCGCGATATTTTCTCTGTATAATCTTTGAATAATTACCTGTCCTTTCCTTTCGCAATACTTATAACGCTCATCTACAAAAACGGTATTACATGGAATCAGCACCACAAATTTGTTGACCATAATGGGATTTATCAAAATTGAGGAACTATCGGGCAAAAATATGTCTTGAATTATTTCAAACACTTTTTGCCTGATCGTTCGAAATTCTAATTCATTTATTAATTGATTTACCGACCTTTCAATACCAATGATCATAAGAATACCAGGAGTTAAGTCAACTCCTAAATTATCAGTATGCTTTATTAATTCCTCATACATACTATTTCCGCTGATTAAATCATAAATCAGTGAAGTTTTAACATACGGCCATAATTGGGACAGCTGGTTTTTAATCCGTTTATTTTCCAACAAAAGATTTCTTTCATTATTTAAACTGTCAATACAATTTTGTAATGTTTGTAATAATGTCTGGGGTCGAACCGGTTTCAAAAGATATTCCACCACTCCAATTTGAAGGGCATTTTGAGCATATTCAAAATAGTCGAACGCAGTCACTATAATAATTTTTGTTTCCGGTCGATTTTCATTAATTTCTCTGGCAGCCTCAAGACCTGATTTACCAGGCATCTTAATATCCATTAAAATGATATCCGGTTTATGTTTTCGAGCTAATTCTACAGCTTGCTCCCCATTTTTAGCTTCACCGACAATTTCTGCCTGGGGCAAATTTCGGTTAATCATATGGTTAAGGGCAGTTCTTTCCAAATATTCGTCGTCGCTGATAAGTATCTTATACATCCTGCCGCCTCCATAAGGATTTAACGGGAATTGTTATGGTTACTTTACAGCCTTCACCCGGTTTACTTTTTATATTTAGTCCGTAGTCCTCGCCAAAATAAAACTTTATCCTCTGCTGTACGTTATTAATACCTAAACCAGTAAGATTTTCTGTTTTTAAAATATTAGCCTGAACATTTAAGATGGCACTCATTTCAGCCTTTTGAATGCCCATGCCAGTATCAATAACACTTATAACAATATTGTTATTTTCCTTATGAGCATCAATGGTCAGACTGCCCCCTTCTATTTTCGGTTCCAGACCATGAACAACAGCATTTTCCACTATAGGCTGAAGTATGAACTTAGGAAGTTTAGTCTCCACTATCTCCTCTTCTATACTATAAATTACATTAATTCGATCACCGAAACGGGCCTGTTGAATCAAGAGATAATCTTTGACGTATTTTAATTCTTCTTTTAGAGTTATAATTTTTTGCGGATTTTTTAAAAGGCTTCTCAAAATATCAGAGATAGCGTAGGTGAGTTCTTGAGTTTGGTTAGCTCCTTCAATAAAAGCTATCTGGCTTATAGTACTGAGGCAATTAAATAGGAAATGAGGATTTATCTGGGCCTGTAAGGCTTTATGTTCTGTTTCCCGGAGCAAGCTTTCCAGCTCGGTTTTAGCTTTCATTTCAGTCATTAACTGTTGTTGAGCAATGTTGGCCGCTCCCATTTCTGTTATGTAATTTGTCATTAATGTCAGCATCTCCAGAGCGGTTATAAGCTTTTCCGAACTTACAATTTCTACTTCATCCAGATACTTAAGCAACAATGTTCTGTCTAAATCAAGGTCTTCAACGTTCCTAAGAATATTATCTGCTTTTAACCACTCACCGGGCAGAACTATTTGTCCGCAAAAAAAAGAGCCTATGTGCTGGTTATTAACCAAAATAGGCGAAACGGCATAAATCAGGCCGGCATGGCATGTAGCAGAAATAGCTTCACCTTTACGTCTGGATTTCAAGCTAATATCTCTGCAGGATTTTGCGCATCTTATTCGGCCTTCTTTAGTGGATCGTATCAGCTTGCAAAAATTAGTGATATGGAACATACTGGTTACTGGTTCAACTTTGGTATTGGTGATAAAACACCGCATTCCGGTTATCTTAATAAACCTCTCATGAATAGAATCTAAAAATTTTGTGTTAACTATGTCTTCAAGCATCATTCCGCTTTCAGAGTCATACTTAATATCATCTTTTAAAGCATCATTTTTACTCTGGTCATATTTTAAAACTGAACTCATTAATATAGCCCCCCATTGACACCAATAGTAAGCAAAAAAGTGTACAGTTTTATTTTAGTATACAATTTCAAACATAATTAGTCAAAATGTACTGTTTTTCCTGCTTTGATTGTATTATTCTTAACAAAAATATTTAATCTTTGGAAAAGTTATTCGGAAGACCGGACTACAATAAGCAACAACAACCTTATTATAGCTGACCCATAGTTTCCTAGATAGACGGCCGTATATTATTGATAAGTCAATGGATTTAGAGAAGAAGAACTCCCCTCTTAAAGGGGAAAGAGAAAAGGCCATGTTTCTAAAACATGGCCTTGACGATCTGAAATAACAGCTACCGATACAGCTGTCTTACTACAAATGTAACTTTTCAATGTCTTATATTGCCAGGGGCTATTAGTGTTTTTCCACAATTACAGGGTTAAATTCCGGGGAACTCCCTGCATAAAGCTTTCTATGTTTTTAACGATCTCCTGCACCAAGGTAAGGCGGGCCTCCCGACTGGCCCAGGCAATATGGGGAGTAATAAAAAGCCGGTCGCTCCTCTTAACGGCAAGGAGAGGATTATTTTTCTCTATAGGCTCATGCTCCATCACATCCAGGGCGGCGCCCCCGATCAGCCTTTCGTCAATTGCCCGGGCCAGATCGGCTTCATTAACTATACCTCCCCGTCCCAGGTTCAGAAGAATGGCATGGGGCTTCATCAACTGCAGCTGCTCATAGTGAATAAGGTCAAATGTCCGGTCATTAAGCGGCGCATGAATAGATACGATGTCAGCTGTCTGTAATAACTCTTCCAGCTCTACTCTGGTATAATCCGGATTGCGGTTCTCTCCCGAAGTGGAATAGTATACGACCCGGCAGCCAAATTCCCGGGCTATACCGGCAACTGCCCGGCCGATTGTCCCCATACCGATAATTCCCCAGGTCTTGTCGTAAAGTTCCCAATAGGGTTGGCCCAGGTGGGTGAAGAGGCTGCTCCCGGCATACTTCCCTGATTTAACATAATTATCATAATAGGCCGGCGACTGTAAAAGGTAAAACAGCATGGCGAATGTGTGCTGAACCACGCTGCGGGTGGAATAGCCGGCCACGTTGCTGACTGCTATATTTCTGCTGCGGGTATAATTAAGGTCAATATTATTAGTACCCGTAGCAGCCACGCAAATCAATTTGACCTGGGGGGCGTATTCCAGGTTGGAACTATTCAGTACTACTTTATTGGTGATTATGATTTCCCGGTCCTGAATCCGCGCCACCACATCTTCAGGCAAAGTTTCGGCATATACCTTAACCTCGCCCAACTGGTCAAAAACGCTTAAATCAATATCGTTTCCCAGGGTCAAGGCGTCGAGAATACAAATTTTCAGCGAATTCACTTTTCTCTTCCTTCCATATCGTATTATACTTTTCAATATTGCCTATATTAAATATTAGCATACTAAAAAGCCGGGAAGGTCGGAAGTTTTTCCAGATAGATGATATCCATGTTTTCGGCGGCATCGCCTTCAGCCAAAATGGCGGCTTTGGCTGCCACCTGCCCCCCCGCTTTGACAATCAGCCGGGCGACGGCGTTTACCGATTCCCCGGTGCTGATAACGTCGTCAACAATAACTACCCGGCGTCCTTTTATCTGTTCGCTGTCTTTCCCATCCAGACATACGATCTGGGCTTTTTGGGTAGTGATGGAGTTGACTTCCTCTATTATCGGATTTGCCATATAGGCCTTCACGCTTTTGCGGGCGACAATATAATTTATGCCCAGCAGCCGCGATATCTCGAAGGCCAATGGAATTCCCTTGGCTTCCGGAGTCAGTAGTATATCAAAGGGAGGCAGCTTTTTAACCAGTTCCGGCGCCACCCGGACCACCAGTTCAGTGTCGCCCAGGATCACAAAACTGGCAATACTTAATTTATCATTTACCGGGATTATCGGAAGCTGACGCTTCAAACCGGCAATCTCCAGATTATATGTTCTCTGTTCTTTTACCGCCACTTTATCACCTCAAAACCATTCCGTTATTTTCTACAGAAGCAATCCGGCCAAAACACCTGCCAGCATGCCAAGAAACGGGTCGGATATGGCCGTAATGATAAAGGTTATTATCCCGGTCATATCTCCACCTTGTACGGCCGCAACCAGATTATCGGGAATCACTATAAATGCGCCGATTATAAAAAGATAACCTGCGGTGGCGCCGACGGGAATGTATTTCCCCATTTTAGGCAGCAAGAAAAATAAAAGGATTAAAGCCATTATTGCCATTAACAAAATACTGGCCGCAACCGGGTGGTCGGCAACAGCAGTAATGGAAACGATGGGTGAAAGCGGCGCACCGCCGAAGATCGAACTTACCACCTGGGATAAGCCGGTCATAATGGTGAGCTTATCTACCGAAAAGCTGGTATTGGCCATTGATGCGGTAATGCTGCCATAGCTTATATAGGTGCCGATTTGCAGCGCTACCAGCGCCAATACCGCTTTCCATACCTGCCAGGAGTCAAGTATAGGCTTTTGCAGCCTAAGCTGGCTTTTAACGTTTTCAACAAATGTTTGGGGAACCGGAGCAATTTCCGGGTTCTCAGATTCGGAATCGGAAGAGCCTGTTTTTATCAGGTTGTGGGCCAAAGTCCCGATCAACAGAGACGCCACGACGGTGTAGGCCAGGTTTTCAGTCAGGAACCACACCGGCAAGGCCGAAATAAATGATGCTATTCCGGCTTTAAGATTATCTTTGGCAATGTCGATACTGGTTCTGACCAGTATAACCCCTACCCCTGCCAGCATGGCGGCAAGTATGGTTTCACCGATGTAATCGACAATGGCACCCAGCAAACCGCCAATACCCAGAATAGTCATCACCGCTCCGCAGAGCAAAACGATGGATACCCGTTCACGGAGATTTTTTCCCATACTGCCAGCCAAAACAATGGTTTCCGCCTGGAAGGATATAGGGGTCACTAATCCCCAGGCTAAGGCCAGTAAAGCGGCTAAAGCAAAGGCGATACCCGTGGGAAAAGCCAGAAATCCATAATATAAGGCAATAAGACCTGAGGCAATAGCATCTGACAAAGCGCCAATAATGCTTACAATATCCTGGACTGTCATTTCTTTCAACCCTTTCCTAATAAATTAAATTATTAACGATACAAATTCTCCGGACAAGGCATCTACCAGGCCCCGATTAGTAATTTTCAGTTCAGGAATAACTGCACAGGTCAAAAGGAGAGAAAGGGTGAATGAAGGGTTTACTTGTTTGCCGCCCATATCGCCCAGGCACCGGTGCAATTTTCTAAAACGCTGCTGCAGCTCACGGGGGTCAAGGTCACTCATAATCCCGGCAATGGGCAGTTCCACCTGGGCCAGTACCACACCATCGGCAACCGCCGCCAGGCCTCCTTGCATTTTCCGGACGGTATTTACCGCTAAAGCCATATCCTCATCATCAGCGCCAACCACCACCAGATTCTGGCTATCCTGACCAATACTGCCGGCAAATGCGCCTTTTCTAAAACCAAAGCCCCGTACAATTCCCAGAGCATGATGCCCATCTTCCTGGTAACGGTCAAAAACCGCTACTTTCAAAAGATCCCGGTCAATATCCGGCTGGAGCTGACCGTTGATTACCGCCATAGGTTCATGATCTTCACGGGTAGCTACGGTTCCGTCAATAATGGTCATCACCCGGGCGGTTACTTCTCCTGCAGCAACGGGAGCGGTAATAGCAAAGGTCTGGGCTGTCACCGGCCCCATCTTAATCGTGTTTAAGATTTCAGGAGGGTATGAGTAACGGGGAATCTTAGCATCTTGGGCTTCAAATTGGCGGCCGTCTATAAACACCGCCTCGACATCAAAATCCTTCAGGTCCGATACCAGTACCATGTCGGCGCATCGTCCCGGAGCGATAGCTCCCATCAGATGGTCAAACCCGTAAGCCCGGGCTACGTTAATAGTGCCCATCTGGACAGCGGTTACAGGATCCACGCCTTCTGCCACCATAGCTTTAAGGGCCCGGTTCATGTGGCCATAATCCAGGACGTCGTCCAGGTATAAACAACCGTCGGTAGCCAGCAAGGCATTGGAAGTGTCAGCCAGGGCATTGATAAAATCTGAGGCTCGAACCGGTTCTTCCAAAGAACCCCGGCGTAAAATCACCTTCATTCCCAGGCGATATTTTTCCAGCATCTCTTCCAAAGTTACAGATTCATGGTCAGTCAGTATGCCAGTGGTCAGATAAGCTTGCAGATCATCGCCGCGAAGTTCCGGGCAATGCCCGTCAATACGGAAACCTTTTTCCCGGGCCCAGGCCAGTATAGCCATTATCTCAGGTTCCCTATCCAGAATGCGGTTAAAATCCATGGCTTCCGCCACTCCCCAGATGCGGGGTAAGGCAAAAGCCTCCTGCATGTCCTTCAAAGTCATATTGGCTCCCGCTTCTTCCAGCTTCGGCGTTCCCGGGACACAGGGAGGAACCATCAGAAAAGCTTTTAAAGGGGAGGCCGCTACTTCCCGGGCAAAATTATGCATGCAGTCCAGGCCGGTATTACAGACGTCATGCATATCCAGAACTGCTGCTGTGGTTCCGTGTGCTATTACGGTTTGGGCAAAGGGGATCGCAGACATGAAGGACATTTCAATATGGCAGTGGGCGTCAATTAGTCCGGGAATTAAGTATTTTCCCCCGGCATCATAGACTATGGCGGCCGGCCGTGTATCTTTTTCACCTTCCCGGCCTAACCAGGCAATTATTCCTGCAGCAACGGCAACTTCAACTTCTTCTACCTGTTTGGTAAATACATTTACCACCCGGGCATTTTTAATAAGTAAATCCGCCCTGCCTTTCCCCTGGGCAACATCCATTGCCCGCATATTTTTGGCCATCTGCATTGATTGATACCTCCGCGAAAATAAAATCAAAACGTAAAAGATTATATAAAATTTGGTTCTTTTTGACGAATTATATTCTATATAAAAACCTGCTGCAGGTACAGGCCTTTTTAAGCATGATCAGGAAAAAATCCAGGCCGGCCGGCTTAATTTTTTCCTGATCATTCCGTTATCCATAAAAGGCGAAGTAAATAGTTCCTGGCTGCGGTTGAATTAATTCTCAGTATTTCATCATCTTCCCCTGTTTGTTTGCATTCATTCCGTCTCTTGTTATATACTAAAATGAATTTATCATTGTGGCGCCAGGAAAATCAAATAGCAGTCAATATGCTCTCTTTACATAATAAAATTCGCCTGACTTTTTAGAATGGGTATAAAGACCATCATCCTGAAGCGATGAGTAAGCCGTTCAAAGGAAAATCGGACTTCCGTTTCCTTTAAAATACTTTTTCCACATTAAATGTGCCGTATGGTGAATAATTTCCGCTATGAATACAATATACCAAGGTTTAGCCATTTTCCGGCCGCCACGGAGATGTTATGATAAATATTGAAATGTTATGATATACAAAACATAGATTTAATGCATACAGGATAAGAAGCCAGGCTGGTAATAAATATAAAAATTGGTGTCTGACACCTTTGGAGGAGGATTAAGTTGTTATCTGATTATTCTACCATTGGTATTTTCCTTATGCTCACACTGGCATTTCCGCTGGCTGCTATGGGAATGGCCTGGGCGGTACGCCCCAAACCCAAATGCAAGCCTGACGATGAAAAACTGCTGCCCTATGAGTGCGGAGTGGATACCATCGGGCGTACCTGGTCCCGTTTTAAGGTTAATTATTTTCTCTACGCCCTGGTTTTTCTGGCCTTTGACGTGGAGACAATTTTTCTGTTTCCCTGGGCGGTAAAGTTTAGTCAGCTGGGCTTGTTTGCCTTCGTCGAGATGCTGCTGTTCATAGGGATATTACTGATCGGTCTCTGGTACGCCTGGAAGGAGGGAGCACTGGAATGGCATTAGAACAAGATATCGAAGTTCTGGAGAAGAACAACATTATTGTCTCCACCCTGGACAAGTTGTGGAATTGGGGTCGAGCCCACTCTTTCTGGCCTCTGACCTATGGCTGCAATTGCTGCCCCATTGAGATGATGGCAGCCGGCGCCAGCCGTTTTGATATGGCCCGCTATGGTTACGAAGTTTTCCGGGCCTCCCCCCGGCAGGCCGACTTATTGATCGTAGCCGGACCCATTACCTTAAAAATGAAACCGGTTGTCGAAAGGATCTGGGCCCAGATGCCGGAGCCGAAGTGGGTGGTAGCCATGGGCAATTGCGCCACCAGCGGCGGTCCCTTTAAAGACGGCTACGCTGTACTGCCGGGATGTGACTCGCTTTTTGATGTGGATGTCTTCGTGCCTGGCTGCCCGCCCCGCCCGGAAGCCCTGTTTCACGGGTTACTGGAGCTTAAGAAAAAGGTGGAGGGAAAAAGTTGAGTCAGATATTGCAGGATATACAGACCTTCATGGGCGATAAGATTGAAGTGAGTCAGGATAAACACTACACCTGTATAAGTACGGGAGCGGATAATCTGCCGGCTCTTCTGGGCCGGCTCAAGGAAATCCATGGCTTCAATTACCTGGCCAATTTGACGGCAGTGGATTATCCCGACCGTTTTGAAATAATTTATCATCTTCATTCTATTCCCGCCAATCACAAGATAATGGTAAAGAGCAGTGTCAGCCGGGAAGAGGCTCAGTTCCCCTCGACGGCTTACCTTTGGCCCGGCGCCGATTGGCAGGAACGGGAATTATTCGATCTGATGGGCATCAAATTTCAAAACCATCCTAATCTTATCCGCATACTTTTGCCGGATGATTTTGAGGGCCACCCGCTGCGCAAAGATTTTAAGGTAAAGGGGTGATAACATTGTCAGCCAGCGAACTTATGACTATCAATATAGGGCCTCAACACCCCAGCACCCATGGCGGCTTGCATGTGGAAGCGGTTCTGGACGGAGAAATGGTGACAGATGCCATCGTCCACCTGGGTTATGTCCACCGGGCGGTGGAAAAAATCGCCGAGGGCAAAACCTATGTCCAATTTATACCCTATACTTCGCGCCTGGATTATTTAGCCAGCCACTTGCCCACCCTGGGATATGTTCAGGCGGTGGAGAAGCTGATGGGGATTGAAGTGCCGGAAAGAGCTGAATATATCCGGGTGATAATGGCGGAGTTGTCCCGTATTGCTTCCCATCTCCTTTTTATCGGCAGTATGGCTATGGATCTGGGGGCGACTACCGGGTTGATATATTGTTTCCGGGATCGGGAACGGATCATGGATATGTTCGAAATGACCAGCGGGCAGCGTATGATTGCCTCATATATGCGTATCGGAGGAGTGGCCGAGGATGTGCCGGAAGAGTTTTATCCCGCGGTAGGTTCCTTCTTAAAGGACCTGCCCGCTATGCTTAAGGAATATGACGGTTTGATCTTCGGCAATGAGATACTGCAGGCCCGCGTTAAAGGTATTGGCCGCCTGACCGCTCAGGATGCTGTCGCTTATGGGGTCAGCGGTCCCAATCTCAGAGCCTGCGGGGTGGATTATGATATCCGCAAGGCAGAGCCTTACGGCATTTACGACCGCTTTGATTTTGAGGTGCCGGTAGCTCAGGGAGGCGATTGCTGGGATCGTATCATGGTCCGGGTGGAAGAAATTGTCCAGAGCGCCCGTATAATAGAGCAGGCTGTAAACGGACTTCCGGCCGGTGAAATTAAGGCTAAGACCCCCCGGATTCTGAAAGCGGAAAAAGGCGCCGAGGTTTACCATCGTATTGAATCTTCCAAAGGAGAGCTGGGCTATTATATCGTCGGCGACGGCTCGGAAAAACCGTATCGCCTTCATGTACGGGCTCCTTCATTTATAAATCTGGCAGTGCTGCCGCTCATATCCCGGGGAGGATTGCTGCAGGACATAATCGCCAATATTGCTACCCTGGACCCGGTACTGGGCGAATCTGACCGCTGAGGCCGGCAGGGTTTTGCTTGCTATAGCTTAAGGGATCTGCCTGAATTATCAGGACTCCCCTATCATAATTTTTAGGAGCGATTGCAAATGGAGAGCTTATTTTTAGACATAGCCCAAACCCTCACCGGATGGCTGCAAAGTTTGGGGCTTTCCGCAGTTTGGGCTGATTTCATACTTTTAATAATTCAATTTGCCTGTGTTGCCGGTATCGTGACAATAAATGTCATTATTCTGATCTGGCTGGAAAGAAAGGTGTCCGGGTTTATCCAGCTGCGCCTGGGACCTAACCGTCTGGGCCCCTGGGGAGCTTTTCAGACCATAGCCGATGCCATAAAACTTTTAACCAAAGAGGACATCATCCCCACCCGGACTGACAAATGGATATTCCGTACCGCGCCGCTTTTCTTTATTACCGTGGCTATGATGCTTTATCTGGTAATACCTATGGGAGACGGGATGCAGATCGTAGATCTGAATATCGGGGTATTCTATTTTATTTCCCTGGCTTCGCTGAGCACCATAGCGTTGCTGATGGCCGGATGGAGTTCCAATAATAAATGGTCTTTATTGGGAGCCATGCGTTCGGTAGCCCAGATGATCAGCTATGAGATACCATTGACTTTCTCCCTGCTGGGCGTAATCATGATTGCCGGTTCCCTGCGGCTGTCGGATATAGTAGCGGCTCAGAGCAATATCTGGTTTATCGTATTTCAACCGGTCGCTTTCATAACCTATTTTATTGCCGCCACCGCGGAACTCAATCGCGGGCCTTTTGACATGCCTGAAGCCGAACAGGAATTGACTGCCGGCGCCTATACCGAGTATACGGGAATGCGCTGGGCCCTGTTCTTTCTGGCGGAATACACCAATCTGGTAGCGGTATCGGCCATGGCCTCCACCATGTTTCTGGGGGGATGGCAGGGTCCGTGGCTGCCTTCCTGGCTGTGGATAATTATTAAGACCTATATCATAATGTTTGTCTTTATGTGGATCAAATGGACTTTCCCCCGCATCAGAATGGACCACCTGATGTCCTTCAGCTGGAAGGTCCTGCTTCCGGTCAGCCTGGCCAATATTGTGGTTACCGGAGTGGGTATTTATGTATTTAAATGGATGGGGTGGTGTTAAAATGTACGGCCAAGGTTTAATCAAGGGGTTAGGGATCACATTAAAACACCATTTTGGCAAAAAGCTGACTATTCAGTATCCGGAAGAGCAGCCCTATCTGCAAGAACGCTTTCGCGGCCGCCTCAATCTGGAATTTGAGAAATGCCGGGTCTGCGGAATCTGCATCAAAACCTGTCCCAACGGAGTTTTGAGTCTGGAGGATGCCCGGGATGAGGTCAGCAAGAAGAGAAAATTGATGTCTTATACGATTGACCACCAATACTGCATGTTCTGCAATCTCTGCGTAGAGGCCTGTACCCAGAACTGTCTGTATTTCAGCCATGATTTTGAATTTTCCCGCTACCGGCGGGAAGATATTAAGACGGTCTATCACCGTCCCCCGGAAATGGACTTGCAGCCGCCGGCCACCGACTCTGCAGCCGGACCGGATGATGATAATGCCAGGCAGGAAGCTCAGGATAAACGGGAGAAACAGCTTCAGGCTCTTAGAACCGCGCTGGAAAAGAACCCGCAGAAACTGCTGGCCAAATACGTAGATAACGAAGAACAGGCTGAGGTTCTGACTCGGTTGCTGCAAGCTGATGGCAATAAGGCGGAAAAAATACTGGCCATTATGCTGGATGATAAGGATAAAGCCCGAAAAGTAGCCCAGGCCCTGGTTAATAAAGAATTGAAATCAGGCCGGGCCCAAACGGAGGGAGGTAACGCTGAATGAACCTGTCGGATCTGGTTTTTATAGTCACCGCTCTCATCACGGTAACGGCCGCAGTGGGAGTGGTAGGATTTAAAAATATAGTGCACAGTGCTTTGTCCCTGGTACTGTCCTTTCTAGGGGTGGCAGCCCTGTATTTTCAGCTGCAGGCCGGCTTTCTGGGATTAGTACAGATTCTGGTCTATGCCGGCGCCGTATCGGTTCTCATTATTTTTGCCATCATGCTGGTCATGGATAAGGATCCCGATGAAAGCAACCGGTCTCACGCCAAGCAAAAATACTGGGGCGGCCTTATAGCCCTGCTGGTAACTCTGGGCTTGGGCGCAGCTATTGGCAGCACTATCTGGCCGCAGTCTTCGGGGTCACTGCCGGAAGACAGCGTGGGCGCGCTGGCGACGCTTCTGCTGGGTGATTATGTAGTGGCGTTCGAAGTCGCCGCTCTCCTTTTGCTGGTAGCAGTTGTGGGGGCCATTATTTTAGCGAAAGGGGCCGGTGAACATGATTGATCTGACCGCATACCTGTTATTGGGCACGGTTTTATTCGGCATCGGCGTATATGGAGTATTATCCAAACGCAATGCGGTAGGAGTTTTGATGTCGGTAGAGCTGATGCTTAACGCGGTAAACATAAATTTTATTGCCGTAAATAAGTTCGTAGCCAGCAGCCAGGTGATAGGCCAGTTATTTGCGATTTTTATCATTGTGGTGGCAGCGGCGGAAGTCGCGGTGGGATTAGCTCTGATTTTAGCAATATTCCGGCAGAAGAAATCGGTTGATTTGAACGATTTCAATCTGCTGAAATGGTAAGGGGGTGCAAGTAATGATGGAAACAAGTGTACAATATGCCTGGATAATAGCAATTCTGCCCTTCATTGCTTTTGCCCTGATCGGACTGTTTCTGCACCGTTGGCCGCGCTTATCTGCGGCTCTGTCCATCCTGGCCATAGGCATAGCATTTTTAATTTCCCTGTTGGTAAGTCTGGCGGTGTTTTCCAGTGAAGGTAACCTGGTGTATGAAGCTGCCGCCCGCTGGCTGAGTATGCCCGGTCTGCAGGTGGACATGGGGATACTGGTGGACGGTCTTACCGCCGTAATGCTCATCGTAGTTACCACCGTAGCTTTATTGGTGCAGATCTATTCGCTGGGATATATGCACGGGGATCCGGGCTTTGCCAGTTATTACGCCTATCAGTCGTTCTTTGCCGGCTCCATGCTGGGACTGGTTCTGGCCAATAATTTCGGGCAAATCTTTGTCTTTTGGGAACTGGTGGGTCTGGCCTCTTATCTCTTGATCGGTTTCTGGTTTGGCCGGAATTCGGCTAAAGAAGCAGCCAAGAAAGCCTTTATCACCAATCGGGTGGGAGATTTCGGTTTCCTCTTGAGTATCCTTTTCTTGCAGATTCTATTTGGAACCCTGAACTTTAACGGTCTGGCAGGTGAAATCGCCGGGTATACCAATACCGGAATCCTGATCGGAATAGCCATCCTCATGCTGGCGGGTCCGGTAGGTAAATCGGCCCAGTTCCCTCTGCATGTCTGGCTGCCTGACGCCATGGAAGGACCTACTCCGGTCAGTGCCCTCATTCACGCGGCTACCATGGTAGCTGCCGGTGTTTATCTCATTGCCCGGGCTTACTTTATTTTCAGCAGTACCCCCCAGGCTTTGCTGGCCATAGCGGTTATCGGCGGATTTACCGCCCTTTTTGCCGCTACCATCGCCATCGTCCAGAATGATATCAAGCGTATACTGGCCTATTCCACTTTAAGCCAGTTGGGTTATATGGTTATGGCCATGGGGGTCGGAGCCATGACGGCCGGGATGTTCCACCTTATGACCCATGCCTTTTTCAAGAGCCTGCTTTTCCTGGGTGCGGGCAGTGTCATTCATGCCCTGCATGATGAGCAGGACATCTGGAAAATGGGACGTCTGGCGGGCAAGATGCCGGTTACTACCTGGACCTTTGTTATCGGTGCTCTGGCCTTGAGCGGCATTCCTCCCCTATCCGGCTTCTGGAGCAAGGATGAGATCCTTTTGGGAGCTTATGCCAGCGGTCACATCGGGCTGTATATTCTGGGAACGATCGTGGCTTTTCTAACCGCCTTCTATATGTTCAGGCTGATTTTCGTAGCCTTTTTCGGCTCCGGCGAGGGCGGCCTGAAGGCGCATGAATCCCCGGCGGTAATGAGCGTACCCCTGGTAATACTGGCCGTTATGGCTATAATAGCAGGTTTTGTCGGTTCCCCGCTGATGAACAATGTCTTCGCTCACTGGGTCAGTTATCCCGGAGCGGTTCACCATAATCCCAGCCTGGGTATTATGGCGGTATCTTCTCTGGTGGCGGTAGCCGGTATCATACTGGCCTGGGCGGTTTATCAGAAGAAAATGGTCGATGTGGCAGCGGTGAAAACGAGATTTAACGGTTTATATCAGCTGCTCTACCATAAGTACTATATTGATGAAATCTATCAATGGCTGATAGACCATCTGATAGATGGGACGGCCAAAGTTTTGTTCTGGTTTGATGTCTATGTGATCAATGGTCTGGTTAACGGCATCGCTGCTCTGACCGGAATGGCCGGGCAGGTTCTGCGCTATACCGAAAACGGCCAGGTGCAGACTTATGCCATGTATATGTTTGCCGGAATCATTGTAATTATCGGGCTGGTCATGATGGCCGGTTTCGCTATCGTGTTGTAGGGGGTGGAAGAAATGAACTGGCCGATTTTATCTTTAACCTTATTCATGCCGTTGATCGGCGCCATAATAATTATGACCCTCCACCGGGAGCGGGAACAGGCCATAAAATATGTGGCTGCGGGTGCTACCCTGGTCAGCCTGATACTGTCGCTGGTAGTGGCGATCGGATACGACCGTTCTCTGGGCGGCATTCAGTTTGTAGAGAGTATACCCTGGACGGCAGACCTGGGGGTGACTTATGCTCTGGGAGTGGACGGCATCAGCATTCCTCTGTTGCTGCTTACTACCCTGATTGGCTTCAGCGCCGTTTATGCTTCCTGGAACATCAGTGAGCGGGTAAAGGAGTTTTTCAGCCTGCTGCTGATATTGATTACCGGAGTTATGGGAACCTTCTTAACTACCGACCTGTTTATCTTTTTCCTCTTTTATGAAGTGGTGGTCATTCCCATTTACCTGATGGTAATCATGTGGGGGAGCAGCAAACGGGTCACCAAGGAATATGCGGGTATGAAGCTTACCATCTATCTGCTGATCGGAAGTGCTTTTTTGCTGGTAGGCCTGATTGCGCTGTTTGTTCAATCCATGGCTGTAAACGGCGCTCCCAGCATGGATTTGATGACCCTGGCCCAAACTGAGTTTTCCCAAAGCTTCCAGGTATTTGTCTTTGCCTTGATGGCTTTTGGGTTCGGGACGCTGCTGTCAATGTTTCCCTTTCATGCCTGGTCGCCCGACGGCTATGCCGGAGCCCCTACCGCAGTCAGCATGATTCATGCCGGGGTATTGAAAAAAATCGGCGGCTACGGCCTGATCCGCATCGGGATTATGATACTTCCCGCCGGAGCCCAGGTAATCGCACCCATCATAGCGGTTCTGGCTCTGGGCAATGTGATCTATGCCGCTTTCATCTGCTTGAGCCAGAAGGACCTGAAGTACATTGTAGGCTATTCCAGCGTCAGCCATATGGGCTACGTGCTGATCGGTATTGCCGCTTTGAATCTGGTCAGCATCAACGGGGCGGTAATTATGATGTTTGCCCATGGAGTCATGGCCGCCCTCTTCTTTGCCATGATCGGCAATCTTTACGAGAAAAGCCATACCCGTAACGTTGATGATTTCGGCGGGCTGGCCCATCAGATGCCCCGACTGGCTACCGGGTTCATGATAGCGGGACTGGCTTCCCTGGGTTTGCCGGGCATGGTCAATTTCATCGGGGAGTTTACTATTTTTGTCGGCGCCTTCAGCAGTTTTAAAGTCCTTACCATAATCGCCGTTTCCGGGATTATCTTTACGGCGCTGTATATACTGCGCACCCTAGGCAATGTATTGTTCGGTCCCCGCAAAGAGAAATGGGATCACCTGCAGGACCTGAAAGGACCGGAAATGGTTCCCCTGCTGGTACTGGGGGCAGCTATAATCATCGGCGGGATAATGCCTTTCACTTTGATGGATTTGATTAATAACGGAGTCGGCAGCCTGATTTCCCAGGCCGGGCTTATGCAGATAGGGGGGATTTTATAATGCAGATCAGCATGCTGGCACCGGAAATAGAAATTGCCCTGCTGGGCCTTTTACTGCTGGTCCTTGGTCTGTTGCTCCCCCATAAGGGCAGGGGAATTATGGGGACGGTCACTTTCCTGGGACTAGTAATAGCCTTATTGCTCAGCGCCGCCGGTTTTGGTCAGGAAGAGGCGCTGTTTAACGGAGTGTACCAGGCAGACAGCTATGGCAGTTTTTTTAAGCTGTTGTTCATTCTGGCCGGACTCCTGGTTGTCCTGAGCGGGTCCGCTTATATCCAGCGTTTGGGGCGGCGGGCCAACGAATTCTACAGTTTCCTGGTTTTTGCTCTTCTGGGTATGGTGGTAATGGCTGCGGCCGGTGAGTTGATTACTTTGTATATCGGTCTGGAGTTAATGACCATAAGTTTCTATATTTTGACCGCTTATTTGCTGAACAATGAGCTTTCGGTGGAAGCGGGACTGAAATATCTCATCCTGGGAGCCATATCGTCTGCGGTGTTACTTTTTGGCATAAGCCTGGTCTATGCTGTCAGTGGAACTACGGTCATCAGCGAAATAGCCGGCCATATGCAGTTCCAGCCGGCTATGGTGGCCGGAATAATTCTCATGATAGCAGGCTTTGCCTTCAAGCTGTCGCTGGTTCCTTTTCATATGTGGGCCCCGGATATTTACCAGGGGGCTCCCATTCCGGTCACGGCTTTTCTGGCGGTAGGTTCTAAGGCTGCCGCATTTGCGGCTTTTGTCCGGGTATTTATGCTGGCCCTTCCCCTGCCCCAGTTTGAGTGGGGGCTGGTGCTTGCGGTACTGGCGGCCTGCACCATTATACTGGGCAATCTGGTGGCTCTGGTGCAGACGGATATCAAGCGCCTGCTGGCCTACTCCAGCATTGCTCAGGCAGGTTATATCCTGGTGGGTATGGTAGCGGGAAATGAATATGGCCTGAAAGGGGTACTATTCTATGCCATGCTCTATGTCTTCTCCAACCTGGGAGCTTTTGCCGTAGCTACGGCAGTGGAGGTAGAGACCGGCAGTACCAGTATTGAGGCTTTTAAAGCCTTGGGCAAACGTTCGCCTATGCTGGCCGCCATTATGACCGTTTGTTTATTATCACTGGCGGGTATACCGCCTCTGGCGGGGTTCGTAGGCAAATTCTATCTCTTTTCCGGAGCTATCGGCGCCGGCTATCTCTGGCTGGCTTTTGTGGGCTTGCTGATGAGTATGGTATCGGTTTACTACTATCTGATGGTAGCCAAAGCTATGTATATCGGCACTAACGATGATATGACTCCGATTAAACCCGATACTTCCACCCGAGTGGCCTTGTGGATATGCCTCGCCGCTACCGTGCTGATCGGGGTTTACCCGGCGCCTTTATCAGCCCTGGCGCAGACCGCGATCCAATTATTCTAAGGACCCTGAAAGGGCTGGTTTTATATTGCAATGATTGCATAAATGGCGGCGCTTAAGAGCCGCCATTTATGTACAGAATTAATATGAAAATAGACGCGCAACTACAAAGATTCATTAGACGCGGAAACCGCGGAATCTTTTAAGGAAATACGCGGAATTTATTAAAGTTCTCTTCCGCGTTCTTCCCTCTAAGTTCCCTGAATTCCGCGTCAAAAAAATAGCGCAACCGTAGGACTATTTTCATTCTTGGTTGCCTGCCTGCTTGCTTGCTTGTGCCCCATGGGTATGCCCCATGGCTATGCCCGGTGGGTACGGCTTTGAGGGCCATGAAGATTAAAATACAAATAAAGAAACGGGAGGAAATTGATATAATGCTGAATATACAACGGGCCCAATTCATTGACATTATGGCAAAATTTACTGCCTATGCCGGCAAACATCTTCCCGATGATGTCGTTGCCAAACTGGAAGAACTCAGGGCCAGAGAAGATACGCCTATGGCCCGGATCTTTTACGACGCCATGTTTGCGGATTTAAAAATGGCGGATGAGTTGGATAGACCGTGTTGCCAGGATACGGGCATTATTCAGTATTTTGTGCAGGTCGGCTCACGCTTCCCGCTGATCGACGAAATTGAGAATTGCCTGCGTGAAGCCGTAAAAAAGGCCACGGTGGATGCTCCTTTGCGTCATAACGTGGTGGAAGTATTTGATGAAAGAAATACCGGCAATAATGTCGGCACCAGAATCCCATGGATTGACTGGGAGGTCGTTCCCTATAACGACGAGGTAAAAATCTATATGTATATGGCCGGGGGCGGGTGCAGTCTTCCCGGGACCGCCAAAGTTTTAATGCCGTTGGAGGGCTATGAGGGGGTTGTAAAATTCGTATTTGACCAGATCACCTCTTACGGTATAAATGCCTGTCCGCCTCTTTTGGTCGGCATCGGCATCGCCGGTTCCGTAGAAGTGGCGGCTAAACTTTCCAAAAAAGCGCTGCTGCGTCCGCTGGGTACCCATAACAGCAACCCCCGCGGCGCAGAACTGGAATCCATGATAGAGAACGGACTCAACCAAATCAAAATCGGTCCTGGCGGCATTACCGGAAAAAGTTCGGTAATGGGCGTGCATATTGAACAGGCGGGGCGTCATCCGGCCACTATTGCCGTCGGCCTCTCAACCGGGTGCTGGGCGCACCGAAGGGCGCTCATTAAGATTAATTCAAAATTGGAATACGAAATGTTATCACATAAAGGAGCGATCTTATGAGTACGAAAACCCTGACGACCCCAATAAAGAATGACGATATTGAATCTCTGGCAATCGGAGATATCATTTATTTGAATGGCTATCTGATCACCAGCCGGGATGACGTTCATCAGCGCCTCATAAAACAACATAAACCATTGCCCCTTGATCTGGAGGGAAAAGCCATTTTTCACGCCGGGCCTATTATGAAAGCAAGGCCGGGCGAATCAAACAAATACGAGGTTATTTCCATCGGCCCGACCACAAGTATGCGCATGGAAAAATATGAAAAAGAATTTATAGGCGCAACCGGGGTTAAACTGATTATCGGTAAAGGCGGAATGGGAGAAAAAACCGCGGAAGGCTGTAAAGTCCACAAAGCGATTCATGCGGTATTTCCAGGCGGATGTGCCGTGCTGGCCGCCAGCCAGGTAGAAGAAGTGGAAACGGTAGAATGGCTGGATTTAGGCATGCCGGAAGCAATGTGGGTGATGCGGGTAAAAGATTTCGGGCCCTTATTGGTTTCGATTGATACCAGAGGAAATAACCTTTTTGAAAACAATAAAAAGAATTTCAATGCTGAAAAGGATCGGATCGTACCTGAGATCTGCCAATACGTTGATTATTTGGAGTAGTCCTGGAGTTGGATGAATCCGGCCCAAGCTACTGGGAAATATATAAAGATGGCAGGAGGAATATTCCTTCTGCCATTTTGGTAAGGGTGTATATTGCTTTAGGCGATGCGTTTTTTGATGCGCAGTTCTCTACTTTTCAAGACTTGTTGCAGCAAACTTTCTCTTTTTATGGCGTAAGACCTTACATATATACCGTTATTACCACGAAAACCGCCTTTGTAGAGAAAGTGGGAACGTTCCACTAATCTTCTGCCGCCTTCGGAAACGGTGAAGGCGCCTACCGCTTTAAATTTCTGCCCCAGGATGAAATTACGGGCAAAGTCGTCAATAAGTTCCCGGGTATAGGTCTTATGCCGGTTATCTGCCACATCTACGATTACCGAATATATATAAAGGTAAACCTCAGGCGCCTCAAAGGGTATAATATAAGGCATAACATCCTCTTCCAGTATTTGGCCTTTAAGAGTTTTTTGCCATATGTGATGGGGCAACGGAAGAACTCCATAGTAACCTTTTAAGGTATCATCCACTTTACACAACCGAAACATCATGGGATTTTTTTCAATCAGGCTTTTCAACGTATCGGGCTTAGACTGCCAGCAGGTATCAAAATACCTCTTTTCAAAACTGATTATCGCCGGAATATCTTGAACCGCAGCACACCCTGTTGTACATGCTGGTTCATCCATTATTTCACCTTCCTATTATAATAGCTCCCGGAGCTTTACTTAATTATACCTCTTCCCATTTTATTGTTCATGGTTCAGGAGCTGCGGAAAAGCAGAGGAAACCCAAGCATAACTTAGCAACCAGGCTGTTTAAATGGGTTATATATAGGAGATAAAGGCCTATCATGGTAAATCCTTGTTTCCCCTGGTTGGTCATATTTACCAAATAATAGTATGATACTTACCACCCAATGCAGTCACAAAACTATACCCTTAAAAAATCCATAACTTTAACATATAGGGCCTTTTGTCCTATTAGGAAGAAATGGATTATGAGGTATAATTTATTCGTATAATCTGATTCTCCGGCGAAAAGTATGTTCTTTATGCTGTTCGTCATAGTCAAGAACTCAGAAGGTACAGTCATTACCGGAAATATTTAATATTCCAAGGTCTGGGGGAGAATGCCCCGGGATTGGATATAGAAAGAATTGAATTTTGGGCTATGATTGATTTGGGCAATCTCGGATTGAATATAGAAAGAAGGAGGCGAGGGGTTCTTAAAGCGGAAAAGGATTAGGCTTAAAGTCAAACTAGTGTAAGGGGGAATAATTGTGGCTATAACCGTTGAAAAGATTGATGTGTTTAAAGAAGTTTCCTCATTTCTGGTTAATAAAATTCCAGGTGGTGCCATGGCAGTAATATCGGACCAGGAGAAAATTACCTGGAAGGTTAGCTCCGACGGGCTGGAAGTTGAAGAATTCAACCCGGGCAGTGAGCTTAAAGCCGGTGGAGCGGCTTATAACTGCATACGGAATCGCCGGGAAGAGATGGTCGAAATCCCGCGTAATGTCTATGGAATAAGATTACTAACCTATGCCGTACCTGTTTTGGATAATGACGAAACAGTTGGTAGCGCGATGCTGATTCTGCCTCGCCTGCATTCCATTGCCCGTTCGTTCAATGATTTTGCTCCTATGATAGCTAATATGTTCCCGGAAGGCGCATTTTTTTATATGAGCGATTTGGAAAAGGTTGCTTATAGACAACCCTCAGAACAGTTTGATGTTTCCAGCATACAGATAGGCGATCCCATCAAAGAGAGCTGGTCCGCCAATTGGACTGCTATTAATACCGGTAAATTGGCGGTCAATGAAGTAAAGGAAAGTGTTTACGGGGTACCGGTCTTAATTATGAGCAGTCCCTGTCTTGATTCAGATGATAATAACAAGGTGGTAGCCGCCCTAAATATAATCATGCCCAAACAAAGGGCCCTGGAATTACGTCAATTGTCAGTTAATCTGGCCAGCGGCCTGGAGGAGATGTCAGGAGTAATTGAGGAATTAGCCGCGTCAGCTTCGCAGATTAATATTAATGAACAAGACTTGAATACCACCATTGACGGGGTCAACAAAATGGCGGATGAAATAACTGACGTACTGGCATTTATTAAGCAGATAGCGGACGAAACCAAGATGCTCGGACTTAATGCCGCTATAGAAGCGGCCCGGGCCGGAGAGGCGGGGCGTGGTTTTGGCGTAGTGGCAGAAGAGATCAGAAAGCTGTCTGACGAATCCAAGCAAACGGTAATAAGTATTCGCGAGCTTATCACCGAAATCAAGAACAATGTTGCCGATACCGTGAATAAGAGTCAACTTAATCTTGATGCCAGCCAGGAACAGGCGGCGGCTACCGAAGAGATCTCCGCCAGTGTCGAAGAAATTAGAGCCATGTCGGAAACACTTGAAAAAATGGCCCAGCAAATGTAGTTCAATCAACTTTAAACCACAGGACCCTCATTTAAATACTATCGGGAAACTGGGGGATGAATACAGACCATCCCCCAGTTTAATGCCTCTTTCTCTTATCGTCTGAAGGCTTGATAGCGCCCGGCAGGTATTTAATTAATGATTCTTGGCAGAATATGATTTAGCATATTAACGACAACAGGTGAACGAATGAAAAAAGAAATTGAATTAATTGCCACGGCCGGTTTTGGGTTAGAAGCTATTGTAGCCCGCGAGGTCACTCGTCTGGGCTACAACGATATTACCGTAGAAAACGGCCGGGTTACTATCCGGGCAGACCTGGACGCTATCCCCCGGCTTAATCTATGGTTGCGATGCGCCGACCGGATTCTGGTTAAGATGGGTGAATTCCCTGCCCGTTCCTTTGAAGAATTGTTTCAAAATACCCGGGCTTTACCCTGGCCCGATTGGATTCCGCAGGATGGCAATTTCCCGGTTGAAGGGAAATCAATCAAGTCGCAGCTATTCAGTGTATCGGATTGCCAGGCTATTGTGAAAAAAGCGGTGGTCGAGAAGATGAAAGAGCGCTATCGCTTACAATGGTTTCCTGAAACCGGCGCCCGCTATACTATTGAAGTGGCTTTATTAAAAGATATTGTGACCCTTACTCTTGATACCAGCGGCACCGGTCTGCATAAGCGAGGATACCGCAAGTTAAGCGCTCCCGCACCTTTGAAGGAGACTTTGGCTGCCGCTTTGATTGATTTGAGCTACTGGGATAAGGGCCGGTTGTTGCTGGATCCCTTTTGCGGTTCCGGTACTATTCCCATTGAGGCTGCTATGACAGGGCTTAATTTGGCTCCAGGTTTAAAACGGGAGTTTGCCGCGGAAAAATGGCCGGTATTATCTAAAAAATGCTGGCAATGGGCTCGAAATGAAGCTCATGACCAAATCAAGCGGGAAACAAAGCTGTCTATTCGTGGAACTGATATAGATAAGGAAGTGTTAAGCCTGGCCCGTTATCATGCCCGCCAGGCCGGGGTGGCAGAGCATATACATTTTCAGCAAATGCCGGTTTCAGCAGTGAGCAGCCGCGATAAGTACGGCTGTATTATCTGCAACCCTCCGTACGGGGAGCGCTTGGAAGATAAGGCGACGGTAGCGGAATTATATAAGGAAATGGGAAGAATTTTTAAAGCTCTGGATAGTTGGTCTATTTACATACTTACGGCTCACCAACGATTTGAAAGTTTATACGGCCGACCGGCAGACCGTAAGCGCAAATTATATAACGGGCGCATCCAATGCTATTATTATCAGTTTTATGGTCCCCGTCCCCCTGAAAAACCGATGGAATAACAGCGGCAGCGGTCGAATCCCCCCAATTATCCAGTCCCGAATTGCTATTCTGAAGTATTTTAAATCCTGTACGGCAAGAGATAATCATTCTACCCGGCTCCATGTATAAATATGGTATAAATAGGAGATTATTTAATAAAATACAAACTGCCGGGAGGATATTGAATTGATTTCTTTTTCCGAATTTAACAAATTGTCCAATGACCAGAAGCGGGATTACCTGAACGAAATCAGGGCTGAACATAGCGTTAAAGAGATAATGGAACAATGGGGCATTACCCGCTCTCTTTTTTACCAAATGGCACATGAAGTCGGCCTGCCTTTAGCCCGCAAAGGCAATTCAAATAACCAGCCTAAGAAAAAAGCCCCGTCTGATCATATGGCTGAGGAAACGCCCGGTGGGGCCATTGAACCTAATGATGCCGGCAGCAGCAGCCTGCGGTTCTCTTTGGATACAGTAGGCACAACCGGCATGGTAAGGAATATATTGAGCTTTTTTGATCAGTTTCCGGAGCAGGAAGTGCGGATAAAAATGGAAGTGGAAGTTTTTTAAAATAGGTATAGCAGAAGGGGTGCCTGAATACGGCCATGTATTGAGGACACCCCTCCCGCCCCATCTTAAGCTTGCAGCTTGCAACCATAAGGTTTCAGTAGGCAATTCTCATAAGACTGCTACGTAAATCGTCCTGATATGATTCATTGATATTGCCGGTAATATAAGCATTAACCTGCTGGCCGGTTTTTAATGGACCGCTGCCGGCCGGGACATCTATTAAAACATTGCAGGCAACCAGGGATTTTAACACCCCATTCCCCTGTCCGCCGGTGAGGCGGACAAAATCCATACCATTCCGGCGGTGCAGCTGCGCCCGCAGGAATCTTCTCTCGGGGCTGGGCTTGTCAAAGCGGTCCAGGAAAATCGCTTTGATTTTCCTGGGCAATAGCTGGTCTTGCCCCATCATTTTTTTGAGTACGGGTACTGCTACAAGATCGAAGCTTACCATTGCGGCTGCGGGGTTGCCCGATAAGCCGATTATAATTTTATTATCTTTGCGCGCCGCTATCAGCGGAGAACCGGGTTTCATCCTTATTTTCCAAAAGATTATTTCCGTTCCCAATTCCAACAGGGCATTGCGTACCACATCATAGTCCCCCACTGATACCCCGCCGGTACTTATGACAATATCAGCCGTGTCTAATCCCTGTTGCAGGCAGCCAGCCACCGCTTCAGCCTTATCAGACACATTCCCCAGGACTGCAGGCAGCACACCCAATTCCCGGCAGCGGGCTGCCAGAGTGTACAGGCTGCTGTTATAAATCTTGCCCCGAGTCAGGGGTTCAAATGGTAGTATAAGCTCATCTCCGGTAGATACAATAGCTGCTCTGATGGGGAAAAACACCGGTATTTCAGATAAACCCAGACTGGCCAGCAATCCGGCCAGAGCGGGATTAACAAGGCTGCCCCGGACAGACACCAGTTCTCCCTGAGTGATGTCGTCCCCAACCAGGATAATATTATCACCGGCTTTCAGGGGCTGGTAAACCTCTATGCCATGCTTGCCTTCTTTTACGTCCTCGTATTTTATCACTACATCTGCTCCGGCAGGCAAAGGCGCACCAGTCATAACCTTGATGGCTGTCCCGGGAATAACCTCCTGTTCAGGCATAAAACCAGCCCGTACCACTTCCCGCACTTTTAATCGGACAGGATTGGAGGGACTAGCTTTTTTAGTATCACTGGCCCGCAAGGCATATCCATCCAGGGGCGATTTATTGAAAGGAGGAATATTGGCACCCGCCCTTATATCACGGCTGATAACCCGTCCCCATGCTTCCGTCAGCGGCACCATAGCTTCTCCCAGCGGTCGGGCCTGATTCAATAGAACTTCCTGGGCTTCTTCCAACAGCAGGTTTTCTCTCACCCTATTCACCTCCTCATGCACGGGTTTCATAAAACGATGTTCAGCTAAAAAAGGAGCTGTCCGTTTCTGCTGCTATAGTTTCAGCCAGCAGTTTACTTATATATATATACCAGGCATGGCGGCTGGCTTTCCGCACCGCTTCAGCGAAGGCCCCGGCCCATTGTCCCAGGTGCTGATCCATGAATTGCCGCTTCTGCTGCAGAAAATCCTGTCCGTCAGCACTATGGGCGGCCATTGCTTCCAGGTAGGCCAGGAACCATGTTTCGGCCGCAATATGGTCGGGCATATCATGGAATCCCTGAGCCAACTGCAATCCCGCCTCCCGATATAGTTTGCTCACGGCAGCTGCCGGCGGGCCCATAACCAGCCCTTGCTGCATTTTAATATCATGCTCGCGGTACACCGATTCATAGGGAGGAACTTCCACATGGCCGGGACCGACGAATAAGCGGCAGTATTCCACTTCCAGCTCTTCCAAATTTACTGGAAACGGCGCGGTTTGGCCGAATTCTTTATCATATTGGCCCTGCTCAATGGCATTGACCAATTCGGGATGCGGATATGACAAAGCCAGGGCTAATAATTCATAGCGATTCTGATTGGACATTACTCACCCTCCTTCGCTTAGAAAAGCGGCCCCTTCACTGCAGCCATAAAATGCATGATTTTAGCACTTACCTCACCTATCAGCACACAGGCCAGAGCAATTGAAAAGGCTGACGCCGCCAGTTCCGGTTTGGTTTTAAAGCTTTTGCCCAGAAGGTAGACCGGAACCAATAAGCCGATCACCACTCTGATCAAGGTGATCAGGGTCAGAGATGGAACCGTTACCCCCTGGGCCGCCAGTGCGGACAAGGTCATCCTGACCTGGACATCGTAGGCGATATTGACGATCAGACTTACCAGCAGGACTAAGAATATACCGGTGATGACAGGTTTTATAATATTGCCGGGCAGTTCTTTGCCGGTCAGCACCAGGAATAAGAATCCGCCCAGCAACAGCCCGGAAAAAATGTCTATCAATACTACCATGGTCGTGTTCCAGGTTGGAATGGCCTGTACCGAAGCGTAGATCATGCCCATGCAGATAAAAGTACCCAGACCGGCCAGTACGGCCAGGTAAAGCAAGGGATCCAGTCTTTTGACGGCTTCAACTCCGGACCTCTTGATTAAAAGGAAATAAAGCACGGTGCAGCCGGTAAATGCGCCGGCGAATAATCCCTCCCGGGAGAGCCAGGACGCGGGATTGGCCAGCAGATTCATAAATCTCTCCGTATGGCCCAGGTGGAGGATGGCAAAGATAACCCCCAGAACTGCCAGTACGGCCGCGGTTAAAAGTATACGGGACCAGACCTGATGGTTATAATCCCGGTCTATAAATCTTCCTGCCGCAAACCACATCACCAATCCGATAGAGGTACCTAAAAGAAGGTAACTGGTTGCCAGGCTGTATGGTATATGCATTGTCATCCCTCCTTAAAATAGATATTGGGTGGTCGGGCTGGTGCCCTGTTCCGGTAACAAAACCTTGCTGCTGCGTTGGTTGACCATTTTTGCCACTTCGGAATCAGGGTCGTTCAAGTCCCCGAACTTAATGGCGCGGGACGGGCAGCAGAGTACGCACATAGGCTCTTCGCCCTGGTCCAAACGCTGCGCGCACATGTTGCATTTATCACTGACCCCGGCCTCAGGATCAAACTGGGGAACATTGTAAGGGCACACCCAAACACAGTACTGACAGCCAATGCATCTGCTTTTATCCAAATCGACAATCCCATCTTCTCTTTTATGCATCGCCCCCGAAGGACAGGCCTTGATGCAGGGAGCATTATCGCAATGCTGGCAAGGGACCGGGGTCCAATACATTTTTAAGTTGGGATAAACCCCGATGGGCTTATCGAAGTGCAGGTTGCCCTGGGGGTTGAACACCCGCATACGGGCCAAACCCAGGGGCACATTGTTTTCCATTTTGCAGGCCACCGTACAGGTGCGGCAGCCGACGCATCTTTTGGTATCTATGATCAGAGCATATTTTTTACTCATTTGCTATTCCCCCCTCTTCAAATCTTTTCTACTTCAACCAGGTTGTCGTAGGGAGCATAATTGCTTTCAAATACGGCATCGTGTACCGGATTCAACTCCATATGAGTCAGAGAAGGAAGGTGTCCCTCCTTAAACTGTTTCATCCAGTAGCCTTCATAGATATTGACACACCCGGGCTTGATCCCTTCCATGACCCGGGCTTTAAGCACCACATGGCCGCGGTCATTAGAGACTTTCACCATATCGCCGTCCTTTATGCCCCGCTGACCGGCATCCTCCTTGCTGATATCGACCCGCGGCTCCGGATTGACTTCTTTGATCCAGGGCAGGGTGGCATGCTGGGAATGAACGGTAAAAACACTATGAACATTCATAAAGGTAAGGGGATATTTTTTAGCCTTGGGTTTGCGGTTGCTCTCCAGTGGTTCCACGTAAACCGGCAGAGACTCGCCCAAATCGTGCAGATAGTCCAGGTAAATTTCCAGCTTGCCGGAGGGGGTAAAGTATTTCTGGTCGGCAAATGGTATGAAGTCATCCGAGTACAGCGCCCGGGTCACGCCAGTCTCCCACAGCTCTTTTTTATTGATATCACGCAGACGGTCTTCCAGGAAATTGTCGATAACTTCGTTGATACTGTCCTCCACCGTGCCCCAATACTTGCCGTATCCCATGCGTTCCGATATTTCAGCATAAATGGTATGGTCCTGTTTAGCTTCCCACATAGGTTTGATGCACTGTTTGCGCAGCTGGAAGTAATAATTGGACCAGGCGGCTACCAGTTCTCCTTCCTGTTCATACCAGGAGCAGGCCGGAAGGACTACATCGGCATAGGTGGTGGCATCGTTCATAAGCTGTTCATTTACTACAATCAGTTCCAGACGGGGAGCAATTTCTTTGATAAACAGGTTATAATTAGGCATCTGGGTTCCGTAATTATAATGGTTGAACCAGATTCCTCTGATCGGATAGGGCTTATCCTGGGGAAGGTCTTCAAACATATGGCTGCCAACCACATTCTTCTCCTGATAGCCCTCATCCAGGCGAGGATTCAACCAGCAGGGCGGAGCGGCGGCAATAGTTTTAAACAGGGTTCCGCCCGCCCAGGATACTCCCCCGCCTTTTTTACCGTGGTTTCCGCACATGGCCCCAAGCAAGATGGCATTCCTGAATCCCTGATGGCCCTGCCAGTAACGGTTGGAGCCCTGGCTGATACGGATAGCGGCGGGATGGGTGGCAGCATATTCCACCGCCAGTTTGGTTATTACCTCAGCCGGCACCTCACATACTTCACTGGCCTTTTCCACCGGCCATTGCCTGATGTAATCCGCAATCAGATCCCAGGCCGTGCAGCATTCAACTTTACTGCCATCGGCCAGGGATACGGTTATCTTGCCTGAAAGGGCTGCTCCGGCGTCGCTCCGCATCCGGACAGCGCCGGTGAGAGCGTCGATTACCATAAATTCATCACTGCTGCCGCCGCTGATATCCTTGGCTTTGATGAAGCGGCCGTTATCAGTGCGCACCAGAAAAGTCCCGTTGGTGTTTTGAGCCAGGAACTGCCGGTCATGCAGGTTCTTGCTCAGAATTACGTTGGCCATGCCCAGCATCATAGCAGCATCAGTACCGGGGCGCAATGCTATCCATTGATCCGCCTTGGAGGCGGTGTTGGAAAAACGAGGATCGACAACAATAAGTTTCATGCCGTTTTCCATAGCATCCCAGATAAAGCGGGTGTCGTTCAATGAGGTCTCGGCATAGTTGCAGGCAAAGAAAATATTAAGCTTGCAATTCATCAAGTCAGGCCAGGGGTGACCATCCTGCAGCATGCCGGTGGCCGGGAAAAATCCGATATTGGAGGCCAGGTCGCCCATAATGCCTAAATTGGTGAGTATGGTGCCTTTCATAACATTGGCTATCCGATGAGAAATCAGCTGGCCAAAAATACCGTAGTCTCCGGTCATGCTCATCCAGGCCATGGCTCCATCGCCGTATTGGGCCTGCATACTTTTAATCTTGTCCGCAATATAGTCGTAGGCTTCATCCCAGGAAACCCGCTTCCATTTGCCTTCGCCCCGCTTCCCTACCCGCATCATGGGATACTTGACCCGATCGGGAGAGTAGGTCCGCTGCATGGCACTGGAAATACCTTTAAGGCATATCCGCTTGTACCTGTTGTCAGGAAAATCGGCCGGCTCAACCTTAATTATTCTATTATCCTTAACGTGAACTAAATGTCCGCAACTGTTGACACAGTTGGGAGCGCAGACAGTACGAACCAGTTTGACGCCTTCCTGAGCAGCGGCGGCATCAGCCGCAGCCGGTTCAAAAACGCCGGTAAAGTGGCTGGCTCCGTAGGTCAAGGCTGCAGCGGCGGCTGAGGCCTTGACAAAATTCCTTCTGGTCAGTTTTACCTGGTATTTCCCCACTTGAGAACACCTCCTGCAATTTATTAAGGGATTTCCGGCCAGATAAGCTTAGGCTTGTATCGGCCGGTTCTGCATCCCGGGCAGATGTTGGAGCTTTGACTGTTATCAGCCAGGTAACTCTGATGGCACGATGGGCAGATTTTCCTCTCCCCCTGGATCAGGGGGATTCTACGGGCAGGGCCATCGTTGGCTATGGTCCAGTCTACTTTTATAGCCTGGGCGGGACAGGTGGCGGCACATAAACCGCACATGTTGCATGCAGTCGGGTCGACCGTAAGGCTTAGACCGGCATCTGATTTCTCCATTTTCATGGCTCCCGACGGACACAGGATGGCACAGCTTCCGCAAAAAGTACAGCCGGTTTCAATTTCCGGATGGCGTAAATATCCTGGCTCCATCAGTTCTGCTTTTTCAGCCGTCAAATGAGATATTACATAGCGGAATAACTTTCGGCGCAGGGCCAGACTCTGTGAAAATCTGGAATGTGACTGTTCCGGCGGCTGCTTTAATAATAGCTCCCCCATTGCCTGACGGGCTTCGCCGCCTAATGCGCGCAGTATTCCTCGGCGGCTGTAATCCACGGATGATTTGGTTGCCGGAGTGCTTTCCGGCGGGTTCCCATAAACCTGAAAACAATCAGTAGCGCCAGGATAAATACGTTCCAGTTTCTCCAGGGTATCGACCCAGCGGCTCTGTCCGGTTTGGCAGCGACAGTCCCGGCATAGTTCGGGCTGATAAAGAATATTTACCCTTTGGCTCCCTTGATGCAGCAAGTAGAATACCAGTTCCGGGGTCAATTCACCCAGGCAGTTCAAACGCACCGCATCTTTAAGCAAGGCCGCCCGGTGGCAGGTCAACCATATATAAGGACGCCGTTCGCCACTGACATTAATAACCTGGTCAAAACCGTCCCACAACTGATCCATAACTCCGGTGGGACAAGCTACGGCACAGAGACCGCAGGAAATACACTCCGATATCTGTATCTCTTGGCCGTTCTGCTTTATACCTTGTACGGGACAGATAGCTTCACAGGCCCGGCATAAGCTTCTACCGCTGCGAATATTGAGACAGAGGTGATTGCTGACCTTAAAATTTACCTGCTCTGCCGAGTCCGCCCCCTGGAAAAGCTGCAGCATTCTGCCCAGCATATTTTCACCTCCTTTGATTAAATCTGATGACTGCTACAATTTCATTCTAAGCATAAATCACTATGATTTCGACAGAAAAATGCAATATGTAAACATGTTTACCACCAAATGTAAACTGAATTGACATTTGTAAAAAAAGAAGCAGGGAAATGTAAAAATTCATCTCCCTGCCTGTGATATGCTGATGCGGTTATAGATCGAAGTGAATATCGGCAGTCATTCGTTTATAATAGCCCAGGTGGATTTCCATGGCTTCTTCCGCTTTTTTCACCTTCTGCTGGACGATAGCCTGATAAATATCCATTAAGCTCTGATTCAGTTCCTTACGGAGAGATTCGGGCGCAGGGCTGGTCATGGCGTACAGTTCCTGGACCATGGTAGTGGCCTTAACGGTAATGATCAGCATCGGATTATGGGTGGCCTCGGCTACCCGGCGGTGAAACTCAATATCCTGGCTGTGATACTCGTAGTCGCTCAGATATTCCCCGGTAGGCAGAGCGGCGGCAATGGCCTGGATATCCTCGGGGGTACGGCGTAATGCCGCCAAACCGCTTCCCTTCACCTCAATCATGGAACGTATTTCCAGAAGATGCGAGCTGTTGATCTGATTACTGTTCAAAGAAAGGGAGAGATAGCGTCCCAGATAGATCGCTACCTGATTGAGGTCTTTATTGCATACATACCATCCGCCGTGAGCCCCCTTTTTTGCCTCCAGGATATGTTCATTCTCCAGAGTCATAAGGGCATTGCGTACAGTGGGCCGACTTACTCCATATTCTTCCGCCAGGGTTGCTTCCGAAGGGAGCTTGGAGCCCAGCTTTAATTCCCCTCTCAATATGGAGTCGAGCAGGTCTTGAACAATTTGGCTACTGACATTGCGTATTTCCGAGGCCTTTTTATTCATTGCCATCCCTCCCGTTCAGTCTACAGCATTTCCAGCGCATAGAGCTTGGCCGCTGTTTCCTTACTTATATAACCGGCTTTCAGGTCGTGTTCTACCTGTTTTAGGCTGCGTTTGGCAGGAGGCCCGTACCCTCCTCCTCCGCCGGCCAATTGGTGAAGAATCGTCCCCTGCGGTAAAGGCCCCACCAAGTCTTTGCTGCCCGGTTTGATGATTTCACCGGACGGCAAGGTAAGACTGAGCATATTGGTACTGCCCTGACCGCCGCCGGCCAGCCCGAAAGCAGCAGCTTCTTTCTTTAAACCGTCGCCGAATATATTAGCGTATATATTGTCTTCGGTAATTTCCACCATGGTTTCGACTCCTAATCCTCCGCGGTATTGACCTGCTCCGGCGGAGTCCCGGGCCAGTTCAAAGCGGTGAAAAATAACCGGATTTTCCATTTCAAATAATTCCGGGTCCTGAGCGGTAATGCCGCCGCCGCCGCCAATCAAACCCAAATGGGACCACCCGTCATGACCCCAGGCGGCGCCGCTGCCCCCTTTGCAAGCATTGATCAGCATATCGGCAAAATAGCGCTTGCGTCTGGCATCATACCCGGACAGCATTACACATAAAAGCGGGTTCCAGCCGGCCGTAACCTGTTCAGGTACAGCCTGAAACAGTGCTTTCATCACCACCGCCCCGATCTGGTCGGTCAAATGATTGCCGAAACCGGTGGCCGCAGGAAACTCCGGGTTCAGTATACTTCCCCGGGGAACCGTGAAACTTAATGCTCTCATCATACCCTGATTTTTGGGAAAAATATCTTTAAGACACATCAGTAAGGCCAGCAACGAGCCGGAAAGGGTTACCGCATAGGGAGCATTTACGTAACCCGGAGTTTGTTCGGTAGTGCCGGTATAATCAAAGTGGATGGAATCATGCCCCACCACCAGCTTAAGGTTGATATCCATAACCCGCCCGGGATCAACCCCGTCGTCAAAAACCGGATACGATGCAGTATATTCACCGGCAGGAATAGCAGCGATTTTTTCCTTGAGGGAGATTTCAGAAGAATCAAACAGATAGTTCAGATTAGTCTGAAACGTATTTATCCCCAACCCTGCTATCAATTGCTCCAACTCCCGGCCGGCAAGCTGGCAGGCTCCTACCATGGGCTGGATATCCTCTTTGACGATAGGCAGGCGGATGTTGGCAAAGATCAAATCCCAAATATCACGGCGCAGCCGACCTTGCTCATAAATTTTAACCGGGGTTATGCGCAAGGCTTCCTGCCATATTTCCCTGGCTCCAGGATTATACCCGCCCGGTACGGCTCCGCCCACGTCGGCCTGGTGAGCGTTAATGGCAGCAAAGCAGATGAGTTTGTCTTCCCAGAAAATCGGTTTTACGATTTTCACATCAGAAGCCTGATTGCCTCCGGTAAAGGGGTCATTATGCATGATCACATCACCGGGATGGAGGTCGTCGCAATAATATTGGGCAATGGCTTTAATGGAGGAAGGGACCGTATAAGCCATTATGGGGATAAACTCACTTTGCTCCCAAATTCCTCCATCCACACCGTAGATACCGGTACAGAAATCGCGAGCTTCACTGAGGTTGAGCGAACGGCAGCTAAACATCATGGCCATGGCCATCTGGCGGGTAATGGATTTCAGTTTTTTTTGCATCAAGGCGGCAGCAATAGGATCCATAACGGTCTTATCCCTCCAATTCCCTTTAAATTTAACCTAAAGAAAGCTTACAGCTGTTTCATGACAAAACAGTTGCCTTCGCAGAACAGGGCAAAGCCGGACGGTACCACAATAGTGGAATGACGTTGTTCCACCAGGACCGGTCCCACCAGATTTGAGCCTAAGGACATATCGTCGCCATCGTAGACCGGTATCTCCATAAAAGCCCCGATTTCCTCCAGGCAGGCCCGGCGGCTTCCTTTAAGCACAGGCCTGCTGCCATTATCGGTTATGCATTCCATGCATGGCGCCGGGCGCGATTCACCCTGCGCCACTATTGATAATCCGATTATCTCTATCACGGTATCATGATCGGAAAGGTCATATCCATACAGGTTGTGGTGCTGGTTGTGAAAAAGTCTGCCCAGGACACTGCTGTCCAGGCTGTCAAATTCGGTTATTTCCACCGCAATTTCGTGGTGTTGCCCATAATAGCGCATAAAAACTATTTTATGGGTCAGAGTCAATCCCTTGATATTCTTAGCCTGGCTTTGGGCTTGGGACCACAAATTTTCATAAATATTCTGCATCTCCTGCCACTGCATATCAGCAACAAGGCAATAACAATAGCGGTAATAGTCCCGCCGATAATTGCAGCAGAGCATTCCCACCGCACACATGACCGAAGATTCACGTGATATCAGCAATTGGCTGATACCAAGTTCACGGGCGACATAGGCAGCATGCAGAGCACCTGCTCCTCCTCCCACCACCAAGGTCATTTTCCGGGGGTCCAGCCCTTTTTCCAGGGTTATTTCCTTAATACCGGAAGCCATTTCGGTATTAACCATTTTATATATGCCCAGGGCAGCAGTATCTATGTCGGTATGCAGCGGCAGGGCTACATTTTCGTATAGGGCCTGCCTAGCTGCCGCGGGATCAAGCCGCAATCTCCTTCCCAGAAAGTAATCAGGGTTAATCAAGCCCAGAATTAAATCAGCATCGGTACAGGTAGCATCCTTTCCTCCCAGTCCATAACAAGCCGGACCTGGTTTGGCCCCGGCGCTTTCCGGTCCTACATGAAGAAGGCCGCCGCTGTCAACCCGGGCGATACTTCCCCCACCCGCACCGATAGTGTGGATATCAATCACGGGCAAGCCGTAAAATAATCCGGCTACCACGCTGCTGTCAGTCATGCCGGGGTTTCCGCCCCGGAGCAGGGACACGTCGAAACTGGTCCCCCCCATGTCCATTATAATAGCATCGGCCCCTCCAAGCTTCTGTCCCAGGCATTTCACCATGGCCGGGCCTGCTGCCGGTCCTGACAGCAGGCTCATTACCGGAAGCTGCAGGGCCTTCTCCACTGTAACCGTGCCGCCATTGGATTGCATAATGAGCAGAGTACCCTTAAAACCTGACGACTGCAATTTTTCCTGCAGCCCCTGTAAATAACGTTCCAGAATGGGTGCTACATAGGCATCAAGTACGGTGGTACTGACCCGGTGGTACATATGAACCCGGGGCAAAACCTGATGGCTCAGGCTGATATGCACTTGGGGCAGTTCCGCGCGCAGCATCTTAGCCACCTGGATCTCGTGCAGCGGGTTGACATAACTGTGGGCCAATACTACCGCTACTGATTCCACCTCGGTCCGGGTCAGCAAATGCAGCTGCTGCCGCAAAAAGTCTTGATCCAGCGGTTTAAGCACCTTTCCCTGATAATCAATCCGTTCCCTGACCGGGAGGCGGGACCATCTTTCTATCAAAGGCGGCGGCGCTTCCAGGTGATTGTTGTATAAATCGTCTCTGACTCCCTGACGCATTTCCAGCAGGTCAATCAAACCTTCGGTAGTCAACAGGGCAGTCTCCGAACCGCTTCTGGTCAAAACGGCATTGGTGGCAACCGTTGTGCCATGCACGATAAGGCTGACCAGAGCCAATAATTGCTCCAAGTCCCGGCCGATATAGTCCGCCATGTCCGCCAGGCCGGCGATAATACCGTAGTCAGGCGCGTCGGGCCGAGCCAGGCTTTTATAGCTGGTATGCTCACCGGCATCGTTTACCAGCAGATAATCAATAAATGTACCACCGGCATCAATCCCTAACAGGTAATCCAAAATGTCAACCGCCTTTTAATAAAACTTTAATTAATTTAACAATCAAGGTAAAGATAATTACTTTATTACATTATAACTCAAGTATGGATAATTACTCTTGAAGCTGTCAAACGGACTGATGACAGATAAGGGATGAATCCAAAAGCCAACCCCCAGCGCATATTATTGTTATAATAGAAGAGTGATGCAGGGACGCAGGCTCTGCCCTTATTTAATTGTGCTTGCGGAGGTAATTATGAGTCTTATTCGGATTAACGGCAATAGCGGTTATATCCCCGGTTCTACCAATAGCGGGGTTTTTCTGTTCAAAGACAAATATGCGCTGGTAATCGACAGTGGCGACAGCAACCAGGATGCCCGTAAAATCCAGGAAAGCCTGGAGGCTGAAAGCTTTAAAATAAAATATGTGATCAATACCCACTCCCATATAGACCATTGCGGTGGGAATATCTATTTTAAAGAGAAGTTACCGGGAAGCATTTTTTTTGCTTCCCGAAGCGCACGGCTGTTCATCGCCAATGCTTTTTTATTTCCCCTTTATATCTATGGGGGTAACCCGCCGGAACAGTTAAGCCATGGTTTGGTAAGAAGTAAAAGCATAACCCCGGATAATACCCTCACCGAGGGCATAGCCAGGATAAACGAGGAAAAATTCGAAGTGTTCAATCTCAACGGTCATGCTGCGGGACAGGTGGGAATCGGCACCCGGGATCGGGTTGTCTATCTGGGGGATGCCCTGTTCAGCCGGGAAAATATTGATAAATATTCATTTCCTTTTTTATTCGATATTGAAGAACAGTATAAAACCCTGGATAAAATCCCGGAATTGGATTATGATCATTTCGTCCTGGGACATGGCGAACAGGTTTACAAAAAAGAGGAAATCGAAAATCTGGTCAGGTTTAACCGCAGCAACCTGGACGATTACCTCAATATTTCCCTGGATTTGCTGGAACAACCCCACAGCCGCGAGGAATTGCTGGAAGAAATTGTTATATTAAAAGAGCTGGGGCCGGATATCAAGGAATACTTTTTCTTATCTTCTACCATGGCAGCTATGCTCAGCTTTCTTATCTCCAAAAATCAGGTGGAATATCAATTGGAAAGCGGCCGTCTCTTCTATTACCGAAAAATGTGACCATAGCACAAAAATATCTTGTCATAGACGTATACTTTTTGATAAATTAAATATTAATAAACTAATACCTAGGTCAGGCTTTGGGCCGGGCCCTCCGGGGCAGCGGAATTACCGTGGGACTATTATGAAAGTAACAGTCTAACGGTATTTTTTTAGCTTCACGGTTTACAGTTACAGGGAGTGTTGGTATGGATCGCCGGACTATTTCCTTTTCCAACTTCATGATCAGCAAGACTCTTAAAGAAGTGCCTGTCCAGGGCAGCATTGATAATCCTGCCCACCGTAAGAAGATAGCTTATCTGGAAGCGTGGTTCAGTATAATCGGTAATTTACTGCTAGCAGCCATTAAAGGTATGCTGGGGGTGATGGTTAATAGTATTTCCCTTATTGCCGATGCTGTACACACGGCTTCCGACGTTTTAACTTCTATCGTAGTTATCGCCGGTTTTAAACTGGCAGCGCTTCCGGCAGATAGCGAACATCCCCACGGCCATGGCCGGATTGAATTTATCGCTACATTAATTATTTCTCTTCTGCTGGCTGCCATAGGGGTAAAATTCGGGCTGGATTCGTATAAGCGCTTAATTGATAACACTCCGGTGGCAGGCAGCTATTTTGTAGTTATCGTCATGCTGCTGGCCGGCCTGTTTAAGGAACTGATGTCCCGCTTTTCCATTGATTTGGGGAACAGAATCTCATCTTCCACCCTGATTGCTGATGCCTGGCACCACCGTACCGATGCTATAGCGTCAATCCTGGTAGCAGTGGCCATACTGGCATCCAAATTCGGATACTACCGGGTAGACGCCATACTGGGTTTTTGCGTATCCGGCCTTATTATTGGAACCGGGATTGAAATTTTCAGGGACTCCTGCTCAAAACTGATTGGTGAGACTGATCCCGGACAGGTACAGGAGATTAACCGTTTAGCTCTTGCCATACCCGGTGTTATCGCTACCCATGATGTAAGTGTGCATGATTACGGAGCCAACAAGGTAGTGATTGTTCATATCGAAGTAGATCAGGAGCTTCCCCTGGTAAAGGCACATGACATTGCCGAACAGGTACAGGAAAACATTAATCAGAAGCTCTATGCCTCATCCACAACAGTACATGTTGATTGCGCGGAAAGGAGTCTTGAGTCAAAACATGACAGCAAAAATATTGGTTGATGCCGACGCTTGCCCCAGATCGGTTCTGCAGATTTGTTTTAAAATAGGCTCTGAATACAATACCCCGGTGTGGACGGTAGCCAGTTTTAATCATAATATTGAGTCCGATTACCATGTAGTAGTCGGCAATGCTTCCCAGGAAGCCGACCTTAAAATCATGAATTTAACCGGTTCGGGGGATATTGTCATAACCCAGGACTGGGGACTGGCAGCCATGGTACTGGGGAAAGGGGCTCAGGCTCTGAACCCGGCAGGGCGGATATATAAGCCCGACGCCATGGATTTCCTGTTGGAAGAAAGGGAAGTTAAAGCCAAATTGCGGCGAGCGGGCGGGAGAACCAGGGGCCCGAAAAAACGTACCGCCGAAGATGACAGACGTTTCGAATGCAGTTTAAAGACTTTTTTTGCTCCAACTCCATAGCTGAATCCCGGGTTCTCCTGATAGTTTTATCCAGTTACCAGCGTATGAATGGAAAATGGATTTTAAAACATTGAAAGGAGAGCAAATAAGATATGTGTTGGAGAATTAAACAATTTTGGACTACCCTCGTGTTGATAACATTTTTCACTACTTTTCTGCCCCATCCCCTGCTGGCAGAGGACCCTGCCGTCAGTCTGGAACAAGCTATCCAGACTGCTAAAGAGCTCTTTTCCGTTCCTCCATCCTATAGCGACTTCCACTCCCAATTCAGCAGCAATATACAAAGCAAATCCTGGGTATTGCGCTGGCAGGCCCCTGAACCTGAGACGGGCAGCCTGGAGGTAGCAATTGATGCCGGCAGCGGCGAATGTATCAGCATGAATCTTTGGCGGCCGAAGAATCCGGCCGGCGCCACCGGCCCAGCTTTGTCAGAAGCTGAAGCCTACCGGCTCGCCGACGTTCAGTTGAAACGTTTGCTGCCCTCCAAGGCTGCAGCACTGCGTTTGCTGAAAGAGCCTGAGCTCATCTATTTAGATGGATATGACCAGCGCAATTACAATTTTGTCTGGGAACGTTATGAAAACGGTATCCCCGTTCTCGGCGACGGCGCCCGGATGGAAATCGACAGCCAAAGCCGGGAGGTAATAAGCTATAATCTGGATTGGCTGGAGGTTCCTCCGGGAGGAATTGATAAAGCCATATCCTCCGAGCAGGCATTAAAGGTTTTTCAAAATGAAAAGATGCTGCAACTGCAATATACAGCGCCTCAAGGAGCCAGAACCTATGGCACCAAAAGCCAGAATAAACCGCGCCTGGTATATACTATCGCCCATCCCTCCAACGGCACCATCAATGCTGTCACCGGAGAACCCCTGCTGCTAAAAAACGGGCAGTGGGAGGAAAGCAGAGGACGTAACGAAAGCATGAAAAGCATGGACTCTGCAGCAGGTGGGGCGCCCGCTTCTGCCCCCCGGCTAAGCCCGGAGGAGATAAAAGAACTGGAGAAAAACAGCCGCTTTATCGGACAGGATGAAGCGATTGCCCGGGTCAAAAAATGGCTGACTATTCCTGCAGATGCAGTACTCAACAATGCCAGTCTGGAACGGGATTGGCAGAACCAGGAACGCAGGGTATGGAACCTGAATTGGAATACGCCCGCAACCGGCAAGGGAGAGGTAAGGGAATACAGGCTCTGGGCCCGGGTAGATGCCTTAAACGGCAGAATATATGCCTTCAATCAATACAATGATGAACAGACAACTTCAGGAATAACCAAAGAAGCAGCTCTTGCCATTACCGACAGCTTTATCAAGCAGATAGAACCTGAACTGGCAGGCCAGATAAAGCTTAATGAACAAACCGAATCACGTCTCCCGCTTCTGCCGGTAGAAAAAGAAAGTCAATCCCAGTGGGACTTCAGCTATATCCGTTTGGTAAACAACGTGCCTTTCCCCCAACAGGGCATCAGCATCACGATATCAGGCCAGGAAAAAAAGGTGATCGGCTATGAGCTCAATTGGTCAGAATATGATTTTCCGCCTGCAGACCGGGCTCTATCAATGGAAGAAGCCAACCGAGTCTATCTCCAGGCCGCTCCCCTCACCCTTTGCTACACCAGGATTTATCACGAAAACAGCAAATCAATGCCAGTCCTGGTTTATAAATCCCTGCCGGCCCCAGGACAAAAAGGATTAGCCATGATAGATGCCATCAGCAAAGAAGCACTGGATGCCGGAGGCGCCCCTCTAACAGACAAACCTGGGCCACGCTTTTTCAGCGATATAAAAGGACATTGGGCGGAAAAGGAAATAACCTTAATCGGGTCCGCCGGTCTTATGGCTGATTACGGTCAGCAGTTCCACCCGGATGAGACCATAAATACGATTTCCTTTCTACGCGCTCTGCTGGGGATTAAGGATGGAATCGGCAGTATCAGCAACGGGAAGGAAGACGCCCGAATAATTAGTATTTGCCAGCAGCGGGGATGGGTCAAGGAGAAAATTGACGCCAATGCTCCTCTTACCCGCGACTACCTGAGCCGGGTGTTGGTTCGCAGTATGGGATTGGAACGGGTGGCTCAAAACTCAGCCCTTTTTGTCAACCCCTACCCGGACGACCGCAGTATCGACCAATCTAATCTGGGATACGCCGCTTTAGTTGACGGTCTGGGGCTGATACCATCATCACCCGCTTTCAACAGCCAGCAATCCGTAACCCGGGGCGAAGCTGCCTACGCCCTGATCAAAAGTTTAAATCTGTAACG